>Ga0310697_10001963_pt1 | contig 22680 bp, 21 predicted proteins | sample 172DNAGHGlowgp2_FD_203883 | JGI IMG/M metagenome (GOLD analysis project Ga0310697, IMG submission 203883) | Sheep rumen microbial communities from Palmerston North, Manawatu-Wanganui, New Zealand - 1728 DNA GHGlow gp2 (v2) (version 2) | ecosystem: Host-associated > Mammals > Digestive system >...
CGACACGGATAGCGGAAAAAATTTCGTCGCTAACAGATTGAAAAACGTCGGCATTGACGTTTCGCGGGTGGAAATGCGCGGCTTCACGAAGACTTTAGATTATCTTCGCGAATATGACGACGTTGACATTGCGCTTGATACTTTCCCCTACACCGGCGGCGTCACGACTTGCGAGGCGTTATATATGGGCGTGCCGGTCGTCAGTCTTTACGGTGATAGGCACGGGTCGCGCTTTGGTCTTAGCATTTTGAAAAATATCGGGCTTGACGAATTAGCGGTTAAAACTTATGACGATTATATAAAGGTAGCGATTGATTTAGCGAGCGATTGGGAATTGCTTAAAATTTTGCGAAAAAATCTGCGCGGCATAATGAAAAAGTCGCCGCTTATGGATTCAGAAAATTATATTCGCGAAGTCGAGACGGCTTTCAGAAAAATTTTGCGGGAGGTTTCACATGGCTAAAGACGAGATAAAAATTGCGTGCGAAAATCGCAAGGCGCGCCACGATTATTTTATTCATGAGACTTTCGAGGCGGGCATTGAGCTAAGAGGCACCGAAGTTAAAAGTTTGCGGGCGGGCAAAGCTAATCTGCGCGACAGTTATGCCGAAGTCAAGGACGGCGAACTTTTCCTTGAGCACTTGCACATTAGCCCCTACGAACAAGGAAATATTTTTAATCACGACCCGTTGAGGCGTCGCCGCTTGCTTATGCATAAGAAGGAAATTTTAAAACTTTTCGGCAAGACGCGAGAAAAAGGTTTTACGCTTATTCCGCTAAAAATTTATTTCAAACGCGGTCGGGCGAAGTTGGAGCTGGCATTGGCGAGCGGCAAACATAATTACGATAAACGCGCCGCCCTTCACGAAAAATCAGCTAAGCGCGACATTGAACGCGCCATGAAAGAAAAGTCCAGATGATTAGAAAATTTTCCCTGTACGCAGGGATTTTTTTTTGTTATCATCAAGAAAACATTTGGAGGCGGTAGCGATGAAGAAAATTTTGCTAATGTGCTTGGCGATTTTGCTAAGCTTGCAAGGCGCGGCGAGCGCGAAAAAATTGCCGGAAGCAGAACGGATAAAAATTGCGGTTGAAGTCGTTGACACTTCCAATCATCAAGAACTTGACACGGCAACTAATCTTGAAAAAATTTTGGGCGACAAACTCGTTGAGAAAAACCTTGTGAACGTTGTCGGCGCAGAAAATCTTCCTGTCGAAGTTGAAGCCGAAAAAAAATCGCCCGAAGAAGTTTTCGGCGAGCTTTTGATTTTTGACGTGGTAGAACTTCCCACGCCCGCTGAAACGCCCGAAGAATTCGACCAGACTTTATATAAAAATCTCGGCGCGGATTACGTTATTCGTTGCAAAGTTCTTGCGCTGGGCTTGACGAAGGTTGAAGATAAAACGGTTTCGACAATTTTGGGCGCAACGGGTGCAATTACTTCGATAATCGGTTCGGGCAATAAATCTCGCGATAAAACTTTGCGGCGCGTCGGGCTGGGCATTGGTCTTGGCGGCTTCATTCATTCGGAGCGCACCGCGCTAACTAACGTCGTAAACATGCAATTTATCAGCGTCGAGACGGGGCAAATTCTCTGGCAAGGAAATTTCGTTGGTCAGGGAATTAGACCGCACAGCGTGAGCAAACCTTACAGCGACGTTTGGGAGCAAGCTTATTTTAAATCGATTGAGAAGACGGCGAAACTTATTTCAAAGCGCGTGAACAAATACGTTGACAAAGTTATCATCAAGGGCAAGGACGACAAAGAATTTACTAGCAAGAAATTTGCCATTGGTAACGAGAGGAAGAAGTTTTTCTAAGTGCGAAGAATTTTAGCGACGATAACTTTTATAATGCTAACGAGCACGGCGGCGGCGCAAGAAGTTTCTCCCGAAGTCGACGAAGGCATTTCTAAAATCAGGCAGACAACTTTTGATTTCAACGTCGAGACGCGCCTTTTTAAAGACAATAAAGCTAAAGAATTTATTTTCAAGCACAAGAACATTTCAGCGGATTGGGTACACGCCGGCGATAATCTTTTCAAGGTCAAGGCGGACAGGGAAATTTTTTCGCTAATGGGCACGGGGCTTGAATGGAACGTTGCGCTAAATGCCGTCGATAAAAAGTTTGCTGTCCTGCCGAGCGTCGGGATAAATTTTTACATGCGTATTCGTCCGCGCTTAGATATTTACTTTCAATTTTCGGGAATGACGATTGGCAATCGCGGGCATTTCTCCGACTTTGAAACGGGCTTGAAATATTTCCCGCAGAAAAATTTATCGATAAGCGCGGGCTGGCGAAAAGTTGATTTTAAATTGCGGCGCGGCGGCGAAGTTAGCGACTTCGATTTGAACGGAATGTTTGCGGGAATTCGATACGACTTTTAGATTAAGTATATTCCGATTGCACGAAGTGAGTCAATTTATTATCTCGATTATTAAGACTTCATCTCACGGAAAATTATATTCGTTTCATCCCCATAAGCTAGGGGCTTTCACACCGCTTTTTTGGTAAAAATTTTTAATGGCGTCAACAAGTCCGCTAATCGTGAATTCTTCAGCGATAACGGCGGGCGTCACGTCAAAATTTTTCAACGTCTGCGCGGTTATCGGACCGATTGCGGCGGCAGGAATTTTCGGAACGCCATAAGCCGCAACGAAATTTTCAACCGTCGAAGAACTCGTGAACGTGATTAGGTCAATCGTATCAAAATCAATCTGCGCGGGCATTTCGGGAACAGTTTTATAAACGGGCGCGACAGTAACATTTGCGCCAAAAGTTTTCAGCATATCGGGCAAAACGTCGCGGGCAATTTCGGCTCTCGCTAGCAGAATTTTTTTACCGGCAACGAAATCTTTCAATGACTCGGCTAAACTTTCCGCGACAAAATTTTTAGGCACGACGTCCGCAATTATCCCGCAGTCGGAAAGCTTTTGCGCCGTTGCCGAACCGATTGCCGCAACTTTATTCAAAGCCCGTGCGTCAAGCCCGTGAGCTTTTAGCCGCTCGAAAAATTTTTCTACGCCATTTGCGCTAGTGAAAATTATCCAATCGAATCCGCGCAGATTTTTTATCGCCGTATCAATCGCAGAAAAATTATCTGAAGGCGCAACGATTTTTATTGTCGGGCATTCGACGACTTGCGCCCCAAGATTTTTCAACGCGCTTGAAAGTTTCGACGCTTGAGCGCGTGCCCGCGTCACTAAGATTTTCTTCCCGAACAGAATTTTATTATCAAACCATTTGAGCTGCTCGCGAAGCTTGACGACTTCCCCAACTACGAAAATTGCGGGCGGCGAAATTTTTACGCTCGGAGCGTCTTTTAAAGTCGTAACGAAAACTTCTTGATTAGGCTTTGTGCCCCAACGAATTAGCGCGGCGGGCGTATCGGGGGCGCGTCCGTTCTCGATTAACTTCGCGACGATTTGCGGCAAGTTCGCTATTCCCATTAGAAAAATTAGCGTGTCGACCGCCGTAGAAATTTTCGCCCAGTTGATTGTTGATTCGGGCTTAGTCGGGTCTTCGTGCCCAGTGACGACAGCAAAACTAGTTGCAACGCCGCGATGAGTTACCGGAATTCCGGCATAAGCGGGAACAGCTATTGCGCTCGTGACGCCAGGAATAATTTCAAACGGCAAATTATTTTCGTGCAGATAAAGAGCCTCCTCGCCGCCGCGCCCGAATACAAACGGGTCGCCGCCCTTCAAACGTACGACGATTTTATTTTTCCGCGCTTCGTCGACAAGCACTTGATTTATTTCGTGTTGCTTGAGAGTATGCTTTCCCGCCTCTTTTCCGACGTAAATTTTTTTAGCGTCCGGACAGAGATTTAAAATCGCGTCGTCAGCAAGCCGGTCGTAAATCACAACGTCCGCCGCCTTTAAAACTTCGCAAGCCTTGAGCGTCAAAAGTCCGAAATCGCCCGCGCCCGCGCCCACAAGATATACCATAAAATTTCCTCCGAAAATTTAATAAGTTCCCTTGACTGCATAACAATCTAATGGTTCTAATCTTGCAATCTCAATCAAGAGGTCAACAAGCGGAATTAGTTCGCTCCACTCTTTAGGAATGACACACCAGCATTTGAACTTACGAATCATTTCATTATAAATTTTTAATCTGTAATGATGACCATCAAGCCCGCAACGATACTTCATATCATCCTGCCAATTAGCATTGACTACAGCGTTGACCAGTTTCATATCATCTGCGTCTAAGTCTGCAATAAAAATTTTAGGGGTATGTTTAATCATGAATTCGGCAAGTTCTTTGCTAAAAAAAATCTTTGTAAGTGGAGTTTTTGGGGCAAGCTTGTTAATTTTAGCATATTCTGCAATCAGTGGAAAAAATTCTTTCGGGTGCAGTCCATAATTCCAAAAGAGTTGATAGGAATTATTTTTCATCTCGTGAACTTGAAAGCAGACAGCTTTTGCGAATGAAGGCTCAATTATCAAATCCATAATGTGCCGCCGACTTTTTATCTCGAAAGAAAACCAATCGTCTCTATATTCGCCCATGATTTACCGTTGCCCCAAATAGTAATTGACGAATTGTTGAGCCGTCCTGCCGTTGCGCCCCGAATGCGACATTTCCCAGCGCAAGCCCTCAATGCGCAAATTTTCTTCGTCAAGCTCAATGCCCTGCCGCTTCAACATGCTCCGAATTATTTCAAGATACTCCGCCTGCGTCGGCGCGTAGTAGTGCACAATCAGCCCGAATCTATCAGAAAGCGAAATTGTTTCGTTGGTGCTGTCTTCGCGATAAAGTTCTTCTTGCTCGTCGGAACGGTCGCGCCACGTCTCGCGAATTAAATGCCGGCGGTTACTCGTCGCGTAAATCAAAACATTTTCCGGACGCGACTCGACGCCGCCTTCAATCGCCGACTTCAAATATTTATATTCCGTCTCCGATTCGTCAAAAGATAAATCGTCCAGAAAGATTATGAAACGCTTGCTTAAAAATTTCCGCAACGCCTCCATAATTTCCGGCAAAAATTTCAGCTGTGGCTTAGTAATTTGCAAAAGCCGAAGTCTCTTTGAATAGTATTCGTTGACGAGAGCCTTGACGCTGGAAGATTTGCCCGTTCCGCGTGCCCCGACCAATAAAACATTATTCGCGGGCTTGCCGTCAACAAAAGCGGTCGTGTTGCCCGTCAAAAGTTCTTTCTGGTGCGCGTAGCCGATTAAATCGTTAAGCCGAATTTTTTCAAAGTGACGAACGCCAATGAGTTTGCCGTCCCAACGGAAGGCGCGATAAGTCGCAATGTCGCCGTAGCCGTAGCGTTTGTAGTGCTCGATAAAGGCGTAAGTAATTTCCGCCGCGTCGTTTACTCTTTCTAAGCGACGCGCCAGCTCGTTAAACGATTCATTTTTATTTTCGACGGTTGGTTTGTAGATATTCAAAATTTTTAAATCGCCAAAGAGTTCGCCGCGCAAAATTGGGAGCAAAATTTCAATGTCGTGCTTGAAAACTTCGCGCAGACTTTCGCCAATTTTCCCGCCGTGCATTTCAATCGACGTTGAAACCAAATTAGGTTCGTGCGCCAAAAGATAAATCAGATACGAGCGATAAAGATTGCCGCTCAAGCCGAGACGTTCCGCCTGCTCGATTAGCCGCGCTGAAATTTCAAATCTGTCCGCTATACCGCCGAAAACTTCTTCGTTAAGCAAATGGCGGCAAACAATTAATCCTTGCAAATTCATTTTAACTATCCTTCCTGATTGTAAATCTGTCTAAAATTACTCCGTCGACCGTGCGACTTAGCAAATTTATTTCCTCCGCAGAAATATTTAATACTATAAAACTTTCCGGCTCTTCGCGCAGATTTTTAGCAGTCACGTCGTCAATCGCGCTTTCAGGTTCAGTATATTTTTGGTCGCCGGCTCGCCCGCATAAAATATACGTCGTGCCCCGCGCAGATTTTTTCCGCGCAAAAATTTTCCCGCGATTGCGGTACGTGTGCAAATGCCCCGTAAATACCAAATCAATTTCCAACTCGTCGAACAACTCTAAAAATCTGTCGGCAATGTCATTAAATTTGTCCTGCCCGTAGTCGTAAATATCCTTGTGCATGAAAACAATTTTCCAGGGGCGATTTGTATTTGCGGCGTCGCGGCGGAAAAAATATTCTTGCGCGTCCTGCAACTTCGGCTTAAATTTATTCAGCTCGGCAAATTGCGTATTCAAAATGAAAAAGTGCGCCGCGCCATAATCGAACGAATAAAAGTAGCCGCCTAAATTTTTCGCGTCGTTATCGGGTAGGGCGAATTGATTAAGATAACCCGTCGGCAATGCGTTAAACCAATCGACGCTGTAGCATTCATGATTTCCCATAACCGGCGCAAAAGTTCGCTCCGATAAAATTTTCGTCGCGGCAAGGTGCCACGCTCGCCACTGATAATCCGCTTCGCCGTTGTCGACTAAATCGCCGTTGACAATGACAAGCTCCGCGTCGGGGAAATTTTCTGCCGCCGTGTCAGCCGTTCGTTGCCAAATTTCATAGTGCTCGCATTGCGAATCCGAAAAAATTATCATCTGGAAAGCTCCGTCGCCTGCCGTCCGCAAATTTTGCCACGAAGTCGCCCGCCCGTCAGAAATAATCCGGAAGTTGTAAAGACTAGCCGCCTTTAGATTTTTAAGCTCGCAGAAATAAATTAAATCGCGCCGCTCGACTTCCGAAAAATGCGCTGACTCTTCGCCAACTTGCCGCCACTCCAATAAAAATTTTTCTTCCGCGTCCGCTTGCCACATTATTACCCGCGACGACCTTGAATCTTTCGTGACGACTTGCCGCAAAAATTTTACCGCCGTCAATGGCTCGTAACCGTCTTGCGGCGTGTGCAGTTCTTCAAGCCGCGCCGCCTCCGCCAATTTTGGAAAGTACGCGCCTAAACCCAACGCTAGCAAAATCTTTATGAAAAATCTTCTGCTCATGACGCGCCCTTGACAAGTTTACTAAAATATTTATCGGGCAAGCGACAAATTTTCCCGCCGTTCGTGAAAACGTTCGTTGAAGTTCCTTCCGCCAAAATTTTTTCCTCGCCGCAACGCCTTATCGCGTAATTAAATTTCATCTTCGCCTTAGTCAATGCTTCGGCACTAGTCTCAATCTCCAACTCGTCATCAAATTTCGCGGGCGCATGAAATTTCGCGCTAATCTCCACAATCGGAAATAAAATCCCGTCGCTCATCATCTCATTTAGGTCAATTCCGAGTTCCCGTAAAAATTCTACGCGCCCCGTCTCGAACCAGCGGATATAATTCGCGTGGTGCACGACGCCCATAACATCAGTGTCGAAAAATTTCACGCGGTGCAAAGTTTTCACAATCATAGCCTTCACTCCTCGCCGAAACTATATCACATTGCCGCGAACTGTGCTATAATCGCCGCGATAAAATTTTTGGAGGCTTGAACTTGCTTTATTTATGCGCGACGCCGATTGGCAACTTGGAAGATATGACTTTTCGGGCAATAAGAATTCTGCGCGAAGTCAATTTAATCGCGGCGGAAGATACGCGCCGAACCCGAAAACTTTTGACGCATTTTGAAATTCATACGCCGCTTTGCCGTTTCGATGAGAATTGCAAAGAATCTGTCGCCGAGAAAATTTTGCAACGACTTCAAGCGGGCGAATCAGTCGCAATCGTCAGCGACGCCGGACTTCCTGCAATCTCCGATCCTGGCGCAGATTTAGTTAGGCTCGCGATTGACGCCGGAATAACAGTCTGCCCGATACCCGGCGCGAACGCCGCGTTAAGTGCGCTAATTTGTTCGGGGTTGGACACGTCAAGATTTTTATTCGCAGGCTTTGCGCCTAAAACTAAAAAAAATCGCCGCGACTTTCTACAAAAACTTTCGACGGCGGAAGAGACAGTTATTTTCTACGAAGCACCGCACCGTCTAAAAGATTTTTTAGCGGAACTGGCAGAAATTTTCGGCGATAGACAAGCGGTCTTAGCGCGGGAACTAACCAAAGTTCACGAAGAATTTTTGCGTGGGAAAATTTCAGAGCTGATAGAAAAAATTCCAGAGCCGCGCGGAGAATTCGTCGTATTAGTCGAAGGCAATAAAACTGCGCCGCCGCAATCCGAAGAAAATCCGCTAGACTTCTACCGAAAACTTTTGGAGCAAGGACTCGACAAAAAAGAAGCAATGCGCGAGACGGCTAAAAAATTCAACGTGAGCCGCCGCGAAATTTATAACACACTGCTAAGGGAGGAAATTTAATGAAAACTTTTTATATTACGACGCCGATTTACTATCCGAGCGCGAAATTGCATATCGGGCACGCCTACTGCACCACCATTGCTGACGCTATCGCCCGCTTTAAACGCCTTGCGGGCTACGACGTTTTTTTCTTGACTGGTTCGGACGAACACGGGCAAAAAATTCAGCGCACCGCGCAGGCGCAAGGCAAAACGCCGCTCGAATACGTCGACCCGATTGTTGACAGTTTCAAGGAGCTTTGGAAGAAATTTTACATCTCCAACGACGATTTTATCCGCACGAGCGAGCCGCGTCACGAAAAAGTTGTCCAGGAAATTTTCAAGCGCATTCAAGATAACGGCGACATTTACAAGGGCGAATACACCGGACTTTATTGCACGCCTTGCGAATCGTATTGGACGGAATTGCAACTCGACGAAAATGGCTGTTGCCCCGATTGTCACAGACCCGTTGAAAAAGTTTCGGAAGAAGCATATTTTTTCCGGCTGTCGAAATACGCCGATAAACTTCTTAAACACATTGAGGAGCACCCAGAATTTATCGTGCCAACGTCGCGGCGCAACGAGATGATTAATTTCATAAAGAGCGGGCTTGAAGACCTTTGCATTTCGCGCACGTCGTTTGATTGGGGAATCCCCGTGCCCGGCGACGAACGCCACGTTATTTACGTTTGGTTTGATGCCGTCATAAATTATATAACTCCGCTGATTCACAATGACGAAATGAAAAGATTTTGGCCGGCGGATATTCACCTTGTCGGCAAGGAAATTGTCCGCTTCCATACGATAATTTGGCCGGCAATGCTTATGGCGGCAGGTCTTCCGCTCCCGAAGCAAATTTACGGACACGGCTGGCTAGTCACTGACGGCGATAAAATGTCGAAGTCAAAAGGCAACGTCGTCGACCCGGTGCTTTTGGTTGAGGAATTTGGAGCCGACGCAATCAGATATTTCTTACTGCGCGAAATAACTTTGGGACTTGACGGGAATTTTAGTCGCGACGCGCTGATTCAACGCATTAACGCCGATTTAGCGAACGATTTAGGCAATCTTCTGCACAGGACGCTTAACATGATTGGCAAGTTCCAGAAAAAAATTCTCCTGCCCGCGACAGAAGGTTCCGACCTTGATAAAAGTTTCCGTCAAGAAGCTGTCGATACGGCAAAAGAATTTCGGCGGCTTATGGAAAATGTTCAGCTCTCCGACGCCGTTAAAATCGTCTGGAAATTTATCGGGCGTGCGAACAAGTACATTGATGAAACTATGCCTTGGAAACTCGCTAAGGACGAAACGAAACGGCAAGAACTCGCCAACGTCCTTTATAATCTTGCCGAGTCGCTAAGGATTATCGGGATTTTGATTTCGCCGTTCATGCCCGCGACCGCGCAGAAAATTTGCGACCAGCTTAAAATTTCGCAGGAACTCAAGCTCGACGACGCAGAAATTTTCGGCTTGCTTGAAGAAAATCACGAAGTCGGCAAGCCTGAACAACTTTTCCCGCGCATTGTCGTTGAAGAATAGATTTATTCAGCTAAAATCTGGTCAATCTCCTTAAAAAGCTCGGCGACAAGTTCAGATTCTGGAACTTTGCGGACGACAACGCCTTTGCGGAAAATAATTCCTTCGCCGTCGGCACCGGCAATCCCAACGTCAGCAGTACGCGCTTCGCCGGGTCCATTGACAGCGCAACCCATTACCGCGACTTTTAACGGTTGCTTTATCGAAGAAATTTTTTCCTCGACCTGCGCGGCGATTGCAGGCAGATTGATTCTCATGCGCCCGCAAGTAGGACAAGCAACCAAAGTTACTCCGCCTTCACGAAGTCCGAGTGATTTTAAAATTTCCTTAGCGACTTTGACTTCGACAACAGGGTCGCCCGTCAGCGAAACGCGAATTGTATCGCCAATACCTTCCGCCAATAACGCGCCAATTCCGACCGCCGATTTTATGACGCCGCTATTGACTGTGCCCGCCTCCGTTATGCCCAAATGGAGCGGGTAATTTTTTTTCTCGCTCATAAGGCGATAGGCGGCAAGTGTCAACGGCACGTCGTGCGCTTTAAGCGAAATTTTTATGTCGAAGAATTCTTCCGCCTCTAAAATCTCCACGTGCTCCAATGCCGATTCAACTAAGGCTTCGGGCGTCGCGCCGCCGTATTTGAGCAAAATTTTGTTGCTGAGCGAACCCGCATTGACGCCAATTCTTATCGGAATTCCCGCCGCCCGCGCAGATTTTACGACTTCGCGAACATGCGCCGCCCCGCGAATATTTCCAGGATTTAAACGCAATGCCGCTACGCCTTGTGCAATCGATTCTAGCGCAAGTTTATAATCAAAATGAATGTCCGCGACAACCGGCAACTCAACCGCCGAAACAATTTTGCTTAAAGCTTTTGCCGCCGCCATATCAGGTACAGCTACGCGAGCAATTTCGCAACCTTCCGCCGCAAGTCTCTGGATTTGCTCAATCGTCGCGGGCGCGTCGTGTGTTTTCGTATTCGTCATTGATTGAATACTAATCGGGGCACCGCCGCCGACTTTGACTTTCCCAACGCTAATTTGTCTTGTCAATTTTCTCTCAAACATTTTTATCACCCCAAGTGATTTTATCAGACAATCAAAAATCTTTCCAGTAAACATTATAAAAATTTGACGTTGACAATCGCCTTTTGTATAATCGGCGCGGGAGGAATAAATAATGCAGAATGACAAAGTAAGAGAGCTAACGAAAATGGCAATGTGCGTCGCGCTGTGTTGCGTGACGGCTTATATCTCGTTCCCACTACCGTTTACGCCAGGCATGGTGACGGCTTTGACTTTCGCGCTTAGTTTAACGGCTTATCTTTTGCCGCCGCGACAAACTTTCACGGTGATTGCGATTTATATTTTGCTCGGCGCAATCGGCTTACCTGTTTTGGGTGGCGGTCAAGGTTTAGCACGCCTCGTAAGTCCTGCAGGAGGATTTTATTTTGCGTGGCTCGCCGCTTATCCGCTATTGAGTTTTGCAAAAGGCAAAGTCCCGAACTTTAAACGCTTCCTCGCTATGAATATCCTAATCGCTATGCCTGTAACCTACGCGGGCGGAATAATTTCTATGATTCTAATGCTTGAAATAACTTTGTGGCAAGCCTTAACTATGGCAGTTTTCCCGTTCATATTCGGCGACATATTAAAAGCGGCGGCGGCGGCAGGTTTAGGCGTCAAGCTACAGAAAATTTTGGGGTGATAACTTTGGAGATTGCAGAGAAAATTATTGGCGGCGAACGCCTTAAACCTTCGGACGATTTAAATTTTCTTCTGACAACGCCGCTAGAAAAATTGCAGGCGGGCGCACATTTGATTCAGGAAAAATTTTTCGGCAAGCATATCGACCTTTGCACAATCATTAACGGCAAAAGCGGGCGTTGCTCCGAAAATTGCAAATACTGCGCTCAATCTGCGCGGCATAAAACTGGCATTGCTGAATATGATTTCCTGCCGACCGAAAAAATTTTAGAAGTCGCGCTTGCTAATGAAAAATTCGGCGTCAATCGTTTTGCAATCGTGACGAGTGGACGCGCTCTCGACGATAAAAATTTTGAACGCGCTATAGAAACTTATAAAACCCTGCGTGCCACGTTGAAAATTAATTTATGCGCCTCGCACGGCATTTTATCCGCTGAACAACTTAAAAGGCTTCGGGCGGCGGGCGTTACTCGCTATCATCATAATTTAGAAACTTCGCGCAGATTTTTTCCGGAAATTTGCACGACGCACACTTTCGACGACAGAATCAGGACGATTAAACTTGCGCAGGCGGCAGGGCTTGAAGTTTGTTCGGGCGGGATAATTGGTATGGGCGAAACGTGGCAAGATAGAATTGATTTAGCGTTTGAAGTCGCCGCGCTCGGCATAAAATCTATTCCGATAAATGTTTTGGACGCGATTAAGGGGACGCCGCTTGAAAATTTGCCGCGCCTTAGTTCCGAAGATATTTTGCGCACGATTGCCATTTTCCGCTATATAAATCCCGCCGCGAATATTCGCTTTGCCGCCGGCAGAAAATTTTTGCCAAATTCCGGCGCGTCCGCCTTCCTAAATGGAGCTTCCGCCGCAATTACAGGAAATATGCTTACCACGTCGAATATCAATATCAAAACTGATTTAAAACTTTTGGCGAAACTCGGTCTGACGAATAAAGAAGGTGATTCAAATGACAGAGCAGGAAAAAATTAATTCGGAAGTTCAAACTAAGTTTGTGTTGCAGGACGCAAAGATAGACCTGCTTACACAAGAAATGCGCGATTTTAAGGAAGAAATGCGCGAGTTCAAAAACGAAATGCGTGACTTTAAAGCTGAAATGCGCGAAAGCCGCGCCCGTCAAGATGAAGATATGCGCGAACTTCGCACCGCACTCAATAACAATGTCCGCAACATGTTTATTACCGTGATAATCGGTGTCGGAGCTATGGTCGTCGCCGTCATGATGAAATAATAAAAAAAGTCTCCTACCTTGAAATTGGCAGGAGGCTTTTTTATTTCAGAAAAGATTTACCGCAAACTTCGTGACGTCACTGAACTTTTGCCGAATTTTATAATCGCTGTGGCGTAAAGTCCCGCGCAAACCGCCGCTAAAACATAACTCAGCGTCCAGTCAAGCCCAAAACCTATCGGCGCGTGCAAAATGTACGTCGAAACCATGTACATATAAAAAGTTCCAGGAAGAACCGCCATTAAATACGGCATACTGTTTTTAATCATGTAAACGGAAATCATAGCGAAGGCGAAAACCGCGATAGTTTCATTCGCCCACGAGAAATAACGCCAGAGCAAAGCAAAGCCGCTTTTGTCGGTCTTAGCGTAATACAAAACAATCGCCACGATTGCAAATATCATAAACGCCAGCGTAAAGGCATTAACTTTTTTCTTTTGGTCAATGTGTAGTGCGTCGCCTAGCATTAAGCGCAACGAACGCAACGCAGTATCGCCCGACGTAATCGCCAAAACTATGACGCCCAAAATAGCAACCATGCCGCCGACGCCGCCGAGCATATCTTTAGCGATAACACCGACAACAACCGCCGCTTGCTTATAAAGATTTTCATCAGCCGCAATGCCGCTACCAACTGCGCCCATAGCCGCGCCCGCCCAGCTCATCGCGATAAAACCTTCAGCAATCATCGTGTTGTAGTAAATTAAGCGACCGTGCTTTTCGTTAGTGACGGCGCGGGCAATCAACGTAGCCTGCGTGGAGTGGAAGCCCGAAGTTATGCCGCAAGCAACCGTTATAAAAAATATCGGGATAAAGTTTTCGCCGTAGGGGTGGACGTTGGCAATGCCCGTTTCCCAAACTTCCTTCAGCGGATAGCCGTTAATGAACATTCCGAAGAAAATTCCGACCGCGCTCAGCAAAAGTATCAGTCCGAATATCGGATAAATGCGCCCGATAATTTTATCAATCGGCAGGAGCGTCGCAATCAGATAGTAAAGCAAAATTATAGCGTAAACCATAACGATTGTGGTTGACAGCGTGGAAACGTCTTCGCCGATAATGTGCGAAACGAATAAATCGCCAGGTGTGTAGATAAAAACGACGCCGACCAACAGCATTAAAAAGCAGACGAAGACATTATAAACTTTATAAACGCCGCCGCCTAAAAACCTTCTGACGAGCGAGGGCATTTGTTCGCCGTTGTTGCGGATAGAAATCATGCCGCTCATATAATCATGAACCGCGCCGCCGATAACGCAACCGATTGGAATTGTTAGAAAAGCAATCGGACCAAACAAAATGCCTTGAATTGGTCCGAGAACAGGACCCGTGCCCGCAATGTCAAGCAATTCGATTAGACAATTTCTCCATTTGTTCATTGGCACGAAGTCGACGCCGTCGCGAAGTCTAACGGCGGGCGTTTGAACAGAAGAATTCGGCTTCATAACTTTTTCGCAGAATGAACCGTAAACCGCCGCGCCGCCAATTAAAATCGCTAAGCCGATTAAAAACGTAATCAATATAATTCGCCTCCCGAAGATTTTTTTATCGCAAATTTCTCGACGAAATGGAATCCTTTCCAAATTTTATAACCGACACGACATAAAGTCCCGCGCAGATTGCCGCCAAAATATAACTCAACGTCCAGCCAAAACCAAATCCTATCGGCGCGTGTAAAATGTACGACGAGATAACATACATGTAAAACGTGCCAGGAATTATCGCCATTAGGTACGGCATATTATTTTTAATCATGTAAACAGTAATCATCGCGAAGACAAAAGTTATAATCGTTTCATTTGCCCAAGAGAAGTACCGCCACAGAATCGAAAAGCCGCTCGCGTCTGTTTTTGCGTAATAGAGTATAACAGCCACAATCGCGAAGATAATCAGCGACAGGGAAAGTGTATTAGTTTTCTTTCTGTTGTCGATTTGAAGAGCTTCGCCGACTATGATTCTAAGCGAACGCAACGCCGTATCACCCGAAGTTATCGCTAAAATCATGACGCCGAGCACAGCAACTAAGCTGCCGACACTGCCGAGCATTTCTCCAGCAATGTTGCCGACAATTACGGCAGGAATTTTAAGCAGGTTTTCATTCGTAGCAAGTCCGAGATTGACTAAGCCCATAGCCGCCGCCGACCAAGTCATCGCGATAAAACCTTCAGCAATCATCGTGTTATAAAAAACTAGTCGCCCGTGTTGTTCATTGGTAACGGTGCGCGAAATTAGCGTTGCTTGTGTCGCGTGGAAACCCGACGCTATTCCGCAAGTGACAGTAACAAAAAACATCGGTATAAAATGTTCGCCGAAGGGGTGCGCAGTGAAAAGGTTCGCCTCCCAAATTTCAGTCAGCGGATAGCCTTTAACAAACAGCCCTAAAAAAATTCCGACCGCACTTAGCAAAAGTATCGCGCCGAAAATCGGATAAACGCGCCCGATAATTTTATCAATCGGAAACAGCGTAGCCGCGAGGTAATAAGCAAAAATCACAGCGTAAACAATGGCAACCGTCGTTGTAAGCGTGGAAATATCGCCGCCGATAAATTCCGAGACGAATAAATCGCCGGGCGTGTAAATGAAAACCGTACCGAGTAGCAAAAGCAATAAGCAGACAAAAATATTGTAGAAGGCGTAAACTTTATCGCCTAAGAAACGCCGCATAAGAAAGGGCGTCTGCTCGCCTTTGTTGCGCATGGAAATCATAGCAACCATATAATCATGAACCGCGCCGCTAATGACGCAACCGATTGGAATTGTGATAAAGGCAATCGGTCCAAATAAAATTCCCTGAATCGGTCCGAAGACAGGTCCAGTTCCCGCAATGTTCAGCAGTTCAATAAGAGTATTGCGCCATTTATCCATTGGCACGAAGTCGACGCCGTCACTAAGTTTAATTGCGGGCGTTTGAGCGGAAGAAAGTGGCTTCATAACTCTTTCGCAAAACGCGCCGTAAATCGCTCCGCCGACAATTAAAATCGCTAAGCCGATTAAAAATGTAATCAAAATCATTCACTCCGTTTCTGCCAATACAGGAATTAGTTTTCATTTGGTGAAGATTTTACGTAAGGTTGCCGCCAATTTTTTTCTTCAATTTACTGACTGCTTCTTGCATTTTAGCCGCTACGGAAGTCACAAGATTTTCGTCGTCATCGTTGAAAATGAATAGGTCGTCATAGAAATACCAACCGGGCGTCGCGTTCATCACGGGCAATTTTTTATATCCGAGCGGATTATCACCCATGAAAGCGTAAAAATCTTTCGGAGATTGTTCGTAACCGTTTAAATAAATGCTGAGCATGACTTTGTTTGCTACCTTATCCGTCACATAACGCATTTGATATTTTTTGTTGTCGCAGGTATAGATGCAATAGCCCGCCGCGAATGTCGATATAATTCCATCGCTTGCAGAATCGGATTGAGGCATTACGAATTTGCCGACGCTTTTATCTTCAAGGACTTTGTTTATCTTCTGAACCAAGTCGCGATTTTTTTGCCTGGTTTCAACGGCGCGCTGCGTGGCTTCACTTTGATTTTCCGACTTCACTGAAGTAATCGCCGAATGTTTTAAAATCCCGCGCAGGTAGTCAACTTCCTTGTCTGACAACTTTTCGGCATTGCTCGCGCTTATGGCGGCGACAAATAACTTTATGAAGGTCGGAAATTTTTGCAAAGTCCCGCGCAGTTCTTCAAGCGACGTTTCTGAACGGAACATAGAATTTAAAATGTCGTCTTCCAAATTTTCTGCGTAATTGGCTTGCGAAAGCGCACGTTCTCTGATGAAATTTTTGACGGCTTTATCGTTGATGGTAGCCAAACTTTTAAGCGTGTCGGCGTCCACGTTTCCTGCCAAAAGATAATCGTATACTGACTCAAAACTCATCTGCATACAGACGACGGCGAAAAGAATTCGTTGCTTGAAGTTGTCAACTTTTATTTCGTCGGACATGATATTGTACAGCAGTTGATACGTATTGAACAGTCGCTTCATGCTACGGGGATTTAAGCCGACGGAAGTTTTTATCAGCGACGAAAATAATTCAATGTTCGCCGGCGATTTATCTGCGACTTGCATCTTGCTCATCATGGATTCGGTGTATTTTTTTATGTCGTACTGAGCAACGGGCATCTTGAATGGCAATTGAATAATTTTGTCAAAAAAACTTTTGCCCTTCGCCGCGTTAATGTCAGAGCCATACTTTTGCCGAATGCCCAAAGTGACGACTTCATAATCGACAGCCAAAACGAAAATGCAAGCCTTGCAGTCAATGAAAAGCTTCAAAACTTCCAGAAGTTCAATCGCTTTGGCGGGTTCAAGGCGGTCAAGGTCGTCAACAAAGACGACGACACGTTCAATCGGCGTTTTGACTTTGGCGGCTATCGCCTCTTGAAATTTGTTTTTGAGTTCCGCAATTTCTTGAACGCAACTTTTCTCGGAATAATTGTCGACGAATTTTTTAATATTGTCTTTCATCCCTGAGCCGGCGTTGACTTCCACGACAGAGTAAGCAATTTTTTGTGCTAGGTCAAATATTCCTTCGGCTATCTTGTCCAAAATTTTTGTGTCGCCGCCTAATTTCTTGAGCAAAACTTCGAGCATAGAAATAGCAAGCGAATTACCAAGTTGAAACTGCGAAAATTGCCACGTGTTGAACCATATCGGCAAGACGCGATTGCCGAGTTCGCTTTGAATCATGTTCATCATACTGGTCTTGCCGCTACCCCAGTCGCCTTGAATTGAGACAGTCATCGGCGTTTCGCATTCTAAAATGAACTTGCAAAGTCCGCCGACGTAATTTTTTACGTCGAATAAATCTTCCGTCAAGCTTTTAATTGGCGCATCATTGTAACCTGTTTGCATGAAAAATTTTTCCTTCTACATGTCGAGAAAACGTTTTTTTTCGGGGAAAATATTTTTGCTTTCGGGGAAAATATTTTTGCCCTTTTCCAATTCCCATATTTGCCCGCAAAGATGGTAGGCGATTTCTTCTGTGGTGGAAGCCACCTTGAGTATTTCGTCGAGCAAAAATTTTTTTCCGCCCATTATACCCATTGTGCCGACGTTTATATAATTTGTTCTGTAAAATTTGTCGACGAAGAAAATTCTTGTTGTAAAATCCGCGTTGGTATACTTGAAATATTTTCTAAAGTTCAAAAGCCTTTCGCGTTCATCGTCTGTAATTTTGAAATCCGTAAAGTCGGAAACTGTGTGTTCGTCGTCCTTAAGTCCGGGTTCAAACTGCGGTTTGCCGTTGACGGTTTTAACGGTAAAGACTTTGACGATTTTTCCGACGGCGCAAATTGTTTTGTTTTTGTAAAGACCAAGATAGCCGTAAACTTTTTTCTTGCCGTCTTCGTACAAATTGAATTTGATATTCGCGTCGCAACTTTCGCTGACGGAAACAGCAAGCATTATGTTATCGTTAATCATATCCGCTACTCCTTGTTCACGTCTTCGATAGAAGTTGCAATCTCTTCCATTTTGTACGCCTCGATAATGTCACCCTCTTTGAAGTCGCGATAATCGACAATCGAAATGCCGCATTCATAACCGGCGGCGACTTCTTTAACTTCGTCCTTAAAGCGGCGCAAGGAATCAATTTCGCCGTCGAACATTTCGATATTATCGCGCAGGATACGAATTTTGCTGTTATTGAAAATTTTCCCTTCCAAAACGTAAGAACCTGCAACGAGAGCTTTAGAGAACTTCATAACTTTGCGAATTTCGACGCGCCCTTGAATAACTTCCTTGAACTTCGGTGCAAGTAAACCGCTCATAGCGTCTTGCACGTCGTGAATTGCGTCGTAGATAACGCGATAAGTTCTAATGTCAATATTTTCCGTGACGGCGGATTTTCTAGCGTTGTTGTCGGGGCGAACGTTAAAGCCGATAATCAGTGCGTTCGATGAAGACGCAAGCATAACATCATTTTCCGTAACCGCGCCAACGCCCGAATGAACGATATTAACGCGGACTTCGTCATTTTTATTCAGCGACAGGAGCGAACTTGACAGAGCTTCGACCGAGCCTTGAACGTCAGCTTTGACGACGATATTTAAATCCTTGATTTCGCCGGCTTGAATCTGCGTGAACAGGTCGTCAAGTGAAACTTTTTTGGATTTGATAAGGTCGTTGCGCTTGCGTTCGATTCTGTGTTCAGCGATTGACTTAGCTAATTTTTCGTCGAGAGCCGCGAGAATATCGCCGGCGGCGGGGACATCGTTTAAGCCTAAAACTTCGACTGGAACGCTTGGAGCCGCCTTTTTAAGATTGTCGCCGCGTTCGTTCATCATAGCGCGAACTCTGCCGTAAGTCGTGCCCGCAACGATATAATCACCAATTCGGAGCGTGCCATTTTGAACCAGAACATTTGCGACCACGCCGCGCCCTTTGTCCAGTTTAGCTTCAATGATAACGCCGCGAGCTTCGCGATTGGGATTGGCTTTGAACTCTTGAACGTCGGCTTCAAAAAGAATTTCTTCGAGCAAATCGTTAATGCCGAGATTCTTTTTGGCGGAAACTTCAACCATAGTAGTATCGCCGCCGAAGTCGCGAGAAACTAAGCCGTGTTCGAGGAGTTCTTGCTTAACGCGCATTGGATTTGCGCCGGGCTTATCGATTTTATTAATGGCGACGATAATTGGGACGTTAGCGGCTTTTGCGTGGTTGATAGCCTCAATGGTTTGCGGCATAACGCCATCATCAGCGGCGACAACCAAAATTGCAATGTCGGTAACTTGCGCCCCGCGAGCACGCATAGCGGTAAAAGCTTCGTGACCAGGCGTGTCGAGGAAAACAATTTTCCTGTCGTTGCAAATGACTTGATACGCGCCGATATGTTGAGTGATTCCGCCGGCTTCAGTGGAGGTGACGTGAGATTTTCTGATAACGTCGAGGAGGGAGGTTTTGCCGTGATCGACGTGCCCCATAACCGTAACGACGGGCGGACGGATTTTGAGCGTGGCGGGGTCGTCTTCAATTTCGGGAATAAGAGTCGGGTCGACTTCGGGCGGAAGTTCTTCAGCAGTGACGCCGAAATCCAAAGCGACTGCTGCGGCGGTATCGAAATCGATAACTTGGTTAATCGTGGCAACGACGCCATTCATCAAAAGTTTCTTAATGACTTCGACGGCGGTACAGCTCATTTTGCTAGCTAAATCTTTAACCGCTATGCTATCGCCGATTTTGATATGAGTTGGGCGAGCGATTTCGACCTTATGGGCGGGTTGCGGCGCGGGGCGATTTTTCTTGCGAGCGGGACGCGGTGCGCGATTTTTATTTTGAGCTTGCTGGGCATCGTTTTGAGTTTTAGCGGCTTCTTTAGCATTAGCGGGACCTTGACGGTTGCGATTGCGCTGGCGATTATTTCTCGTGCTATCTTCGCGCTGACGATTTTTGGATTGACGGTCGCCGCGTTCGCCGCGAGTATCTTGTTTTTCTTGCGGGCGAGCCTCTTGTTTATCTTGAGCGCGAATTTCTTGCCGCTCCTGTTTGCCGCGATTATCGCGACGTTGTTTGCCCTTTGAATCAGCTTCGGCTTTTGGCTGAACTTTTTCGGCGGGCTTATTATCGATTTTCTGCGCGGGTTTAGGTTGTTGCTTTTGCTGTTGAGGTTTTTGCTCTTGTTTTTGAGCGGGCTTAGGCTGTTGCTTTTGTTGCTGAGGTTTCTGCTCCTGCTTTTGCGCGGGCTTAGGCTGTTGCTTTTGTTGCTGAGGTTTCTGCTCCTGCTTTTGCGCGGGCTTAGGCTGTTGCTTTTGCTGTTGAGGTTTTTGCTCCTGCTTTTGAGCGGGTTTAGGTTGTTGCTTTTGCTGTTGAGGTTTTTGTTGTTGCTGTTGTTGAGGTTTTTGCTCTTGTTTTTGAGCGGGCTTAGGTTGTTGCTTTTGCTGTTGAGGTTTTTGTTGTTGCTGTTGTTGAGGTTTTTGCTCCTGCTTTTGAGCGGGTTTAGGTTGTTGCTTTTGCTGTTGAGGTTTTTGCTCTTGCTGTTGCGCGGGCTTAGCTTGACCTTTTTGCGGTTGCGGTTTTTGCTCGGTTTTAGGCGCAGGCTCGATAGGTTTGCGACGTGCAAATTTTGCCTTGACCATTTCATAAGCCTCCGACTCGACGCCGGAGAAACGATTTTTAACTTTAACTTTGCTTTTGTTCAGAAAGTCGATAATGACTTGCACATCTTGATTGAATTCGTTCGCTATGTCGTAGATTCTGTATTTAATCGGCTTTGACATAGGTTCACCCCCGTTAGAAATTTTTGTTCACATTTGGATTTTCTCCTTTACGTCTACTGCCGAAATAATTTGGTCGTAAAGTTCGTTCGGCAGTTTGGTTTTGAAAACTTTATCCAAGTTATGACGTTTTTTCAGTGTAGCCGCGCAGGTTGGCGACTTGCAGACGTAAGCACCGCGCCCGAAAATTTTTCCCGACTCGTCAAGCTGAATTTCGCCCGAAGAAGTTTTTACAATGCGAATTAGTTCGAGCTTGTGAAAAACTTGACGGCAGACAATACAGCGGCGCATTTCGATTTGCTTAATCGCGGTACCCTTAGCGGTTTTCCCCTTAGACATTACCAGTTGCCTCTCTTGCCCTTTTTCTGACGCGGTTTAGGCTTAAAGACTGACGTTGCCTCCGAAATGTCGACTTCATGCATGTAGGAAGGAAGCTCGCTATTTTTCGCCTGCTTCATGCTTTTAATATCAATTTTCCAACCGGTAAGGCGGGCGGCAAGGCGAGCGTTCTGCCCTTCTCTGCCGATTGCCAAACTCAACTGATTATCGGGCACTACGACACGGCAATTTTTATCGTCGTCATTAAGCGCGACGCTAACAATTTTCGACGGGCTAAGGGCATTTGCGACGTAGACGCCGGCTTTCGGACTCCATTCGATTAAATCTAATTTTTCTTCGCCGAGTTCGTCAAGCACAGGCTGAATTCTAGTTCCATGCTGACCAATGCACGAGCCGACCGCCTCAACATTCGGGTCTTTGGAATTGACAGCGACTTTTGCTCTGGAGCCAGGCTCGCGAACTACGCCTTTTATCTCGACAAGCCCTTCCTGAATTTCGGGAACTTCAAGTTCAACAAGACGGCGCAAGAAATTTGGGTGCGTGCGCGAAAGATAAACTTGCGGACCTTTGCCGCCCTTTTTGACTTCGACAATGTAAGCGCGAACAATATCGCCAATTTTGTAATTATCAATCGGCGATTGCTCACTTGGAACCAAAATTGCTTCGGTCTTGCCGACTTCGACTATAAAATTGCCGTCGTCCACTCGAATAATTCTTCCGCGAACAAGGTCGCTATCGCGGTTGGTGAATTCGTCGTAGATAACAACTCGTTCTGCGTCGCGCAATTTCTGAACGACGCTTTGCTTAGCTGCTTGCGCCGCAATGCGCCCAAAATTTTTCGGCGTAACTTCAATCTCGATAACGTCATCAAGTTCGCAATCGGGATTAATTTTTTCGGCGTCCGCCTTAGAAATTTCAATGACGGGGTCGCTGACTTTTTCGACGACACTTTTGAGCGAATAAACATGGAAACTGCCGTCATCGCGGTCGATTACGACTTCGACGTTATCATCTTGATTGAAATTTTTCTTGTAAGCGGTCTTCAAAGCGGACTCCACCGCGTCAAACATTACGTCGGGCGCAATTTCTTTTTCGGTGCATATGTCGTTAATAACATCAATCAAACTAAGTTCTGGTGTTTTCCTTCTTCCAGCCAAGTGAATTTTTCCTCCCTACTTTTGAAAAGTAGCAAACAGCGGACGCGGCAACGTGACGTTGCATCCAGTTGACGCGATTTACCGTCCAACTTATCGAACGAATTCGCCGCGCTCCAACTGTTCCGCCGCTTTTAAAGCGGCTCGCCGCGCCGGAACGCTCCGCTGCGCTTCGCTAGTTAAAAATTTTTATCTCGTTTAAAAATCAATATGCAATCTGACTTGCGCAACTTTTTCTAGCGGCAAAGGTTCTATGTCCTTGAGCCGCAA
>Ga0310697_10001964_pt1 | contig 22673 bp, 26 predicted proteins | sample 172DNAGHGlowgp2_FD_203883 | JGI IMG/M metagenome (GOLD analysis project Ga0310697, IMG submission 203883) | Sheep rumen microbial communities from Palmerston North, Manawatu-Wanganui, New Zealand - 1728 DNA GHGlow gp2 (v2) (version 2) | ecosystem: Host-associated > Mammals > Digestive system >...
GGTGCCTATAAGGACTACAAGAAAAAGAATGGTAAATCAGCTAAACTTTCAGAAGCTGAATTCAAGGGATTAAGAAAGGAATTCACAAACCTTCTTAATGAATCAAAGAAAGCTGCTGCAAAAAACAGAATCGCTGAAAATAAGACTGAAAAAAAGAATGAAGTTAAATTCAATTCTCTTAAAGAAGCTGTTAATGCATATTCAGCTTGGAAGAAAGAAAATAAAGGTACTGCAAGAATCACAGAAAGAGAATTTAATAATATTAAGAAAGCTTTCTATGAAGAAAATAAAAAGCCTACAGAACCAAAGACTCCAGCTAAGAAGCCTTCAAAATATGTTGAAGCTTTGAGAAGCTACAGAAAGTATAAGGTTGAAGAAATGCACGACAATTCTCCAATTACTGAATCTGAAAAAGCTGCTATCAAGGCTCAGTTAAAAGAAGACCTCGTAATGGAGAAGATTACTGAAGCTAAGAAGTTAGTTAGAAAAGCTCAGATGAAATTGGAAGAAGGCGATATGCTTGGTGCAGCAGGAGCTGTACAAGGTGCCGGAGATGCAATTAATGCTGCAGCTCCTGCTGCTGACACAAATGCTGACCCAAATGCAACTCCTGCAACTCCTCTCCCACAGAATGTTGTTGATGAGATTCAGAACATTAAGACTTCTGTTGATGCTCTTGCTCAGGAAGCAGGAATTGAATCTCCTGTTGATTTAGGAGCTAATGCTGCTGCTGGGGTTCCAGGCGCAATGGATACAACAGCTCCTGCAGATATGAACGCTCCTGCTAATGGTATGATGGAATCAAAAGAACTTTCAGCTACTGAAAAGAGAATCGCTGAAAGAGCTAAGAGAATTTCAGAAGGTGCTGTTGGGGCAGATAAGGGAAAAGTTCCTGAGCCACCAATTCCACAATGTTCTACTGGTGGAAATCTTGAATCAAATAAAGAAGAAGTTCAGCCAGGAACAGTTCAGCAGCTCTTGAACGGATACGCATCTGGTCCAGCTGCAGCTGAAATCAAACCAGCAAAGAGATGGCCAACAAAGCCAATCAATGCTCCAGTTGATAAGAAACTTGGAAATATTGAAGAAGCTTGCGAAGACCAGAATGAAGAAGCAACTAAAGAAGAGTTGAAAGAATCAGAAGAATCTTGGGCTGAAAAACATATCCAAAATTATAACAAACCAAAGTTTGACTGGAACGAATTTCTTGCTTCAAGAAAATAAATTTTAACTTAGGTTAGTAAAAAGGATACCGAAAAGGTATCCTTTTTTTTATGTACTATTTAATTTAAATGAAAATAAAAGATATTTATTTCAAAGCTAAGAAAATCCCAATAGTTATATATCCAATGGAAGGCGGAGAAGATATTAATGTCGAAAGACAGAAAGGTTCGTTTTATACGATACCTGAAGAAATGGAACAGTATCAGCAATCACTTGAAAATGGAATTCTGAAAAATTGGGACGAACCATTTGCCAATACTCCATTAAGAGGTCCACAAGGACAGAAAGGAACTTATGATGGTTTCAAGTTTGACTCTAAATGGGAATATGCTTATTATAGATGGTCTAAAGATATTAAAGGAAATTTGATAGAAAGAAATCGCTATGAATATCTTGAATATGAGTATGATGGTGAAACAAAAAAGTTTTATCCCGACTTCATAGAAAATGCCCAATTTGTAGAAATAAAAGGAATTTGGAGGCCACAAGATTTAGAAAAGAAGGCTCAACATCCCGAAGTTTTATTTTTAGATGGTGATGATATGAAATCAATAATTAATGAACTAAATAATAAATTACCAAATTGGCATAAAGAATACAACGAGATTCTTGATATTGGAGATTAAAAAATGAACATTAAAAGAATATATGAAGCTACTTCCTATAAAAAGTGGAATGATATTGGCTATAAATACGAAGAATTAGGTGAAGAAGCTGAAGAAAATAATAAAAATAATGAAGCTGATGCATATTATCAATTTTCATCAATATGTGATGAAATGTATTGGATTTTAAAGCCTAAAACATTTCACAATGAAATTAGTGAAGGTGAATATAGCGAAGAAGAATTATTCTGTAGATTTAATGGCGAATATATAGAAGAAAAATTTGATTATGTTTTTGAAAACCCCGAAGAGCACGGAGATGAAATAATAGAAGCACTTAAATCTCCCGAATCTTATATAGCATTCTTAAAAAAATATATTCTTGATGAAGATATAAAATACCTTGATAAAGCAATAGAAACAGCAAAATCTCTTAATGCTGAAGAAATCAGAAATAGAATAGAAAAAGTAAAAAAGAGTAAAGAAAAAGTAGCTAAAGAGCAATCAAATAAACAAAAATGGCTAACAGATGCTATCGCTACTACTGGAATCGAAACGAAAGAAATAAATTATGAAGCAAAAGATGATTGGTTTATTATTCTTGATACTGAAGATGAATATGATGCTGAAAATGTAAGAGACACAATTGCTGAAGCTCTTAATGGAGAAGCTGATAATGCTTATGGAGCTTCTTATGATGATATTCAAGGTATGGGAAATATCCATTTAGGAAGTGTTAAACTTTATGAATGGTCAGAAATGTGTGGCGGAGATTCTTACGACGACCTTGATGAAGATATTAGAGATAAATATGTAATCTTTGCTTGCTCAAAACAAAAGTGGATTTCATATAGACAGCAAACAGATTGGTAGGAGTAAATCAATGGATTTTAGATATAAAGCTAAAGTTGATAAAAAATGGTTGAGAGGTAGAAGCCTCACAGACCATAAAGAAGATGCTTCTGAATTTGAAACAGAACAGGAGCCTATTCAAGTTATCAACCAACTTAAAAGGGACGGAAAAATCCCACAAAAAGCAAAAATAAAAATTGTAAAACATAGGGAGTCAACAATGATTAATTTTGAAAAAATTTATAGAGAGTCTCTTCCAGTAGAAGATAGAGACGAATATAATATGTGGCTGAATGCTAAAAATAGAGTGGCTAAAATGCCAACTAAGGATAGAATTATAGCAAAAAAGATTCTGAAAAGAAAGCCTATTTGTGATGAAATTGAGAATATCTGTAGTAAATTTTTTGGTGAAAAATATAACTTACATTCAAGTAAATATTATAACAAAGTCTCAGCACAACTATATGATGATAATGGAAACTCATACCCTCCAGTTTTAATGATTATTGATGATGATAATACTATAAAATTTTGGAACGGATTTGCTAAACTCGTAAAAGAGATTTGCCATATACAATGTCAAATTGATTTTGATGGAACTGTAGCTAAATTTGTTATTCCTGGTAAAAGAGAACAAATAGGACGATTCGCTGGAGAACTCAAAAAAGATTATGGTATCTCAGCGAAGCGATATAGTAATGAAATAGATGAAGATGGCAAACACTTTATAATTCATTATATAGAGTTTGGATTAAGTTGGAATCAATTTAAAGATATGGTAAATAATGGTATTAGTGCAAACTATTTAAATATAAAAAATTTTAACTCAGCGGAGTAAATATGAATTTTGAAAAAATATTTAATGAATCAAGAGAAAGAAGAGCAAAAACATTCCAAACTCCAAGTGGATTAGATTGCGCTAAATGGCTATGTAATTTTTTAAAAGATACAAACTTCAAATTAAGAGTAAGGGGTGGTGGAACTTCTGAATATGATTCAGTTGATTTAGACCAGAATCTGATTCAGCAATATTATGATGAACGAGGCGAAATTGATTCAGTTCAAATTTGTCGTGGGAATCAAATTTATTATAAAATATATTTCCCAAGTGATATACACCAGGGATATGACCCGATAGAAATTTGCCGTTATAATGATAATCTTAAACTTGATAATTTCAAGTCTTATGATGAAAATGAATTTATGCAGGATATAAAAGATGCTATTCACGATATTCAGCATCTTTAAATATATGGGGGTAAAGAATAATGGATTTTAGAAAAATTTATAGAGAAGCAAATGAAAATGAAGAAGATATACCATCTTTAGAGCTTCAAAGAAAAATTAATGATAATTTGCCTATGATTTTAAAAGCGGTAGATGAGCAGTCCGCACAGCAATTATCTTTAGATGATGTTATAAATTATTGTAAAACAGTGGGCGATAGGCCAGATGATTGGGGAAAATTGGCCGAAAAAGTATTTGATGATTTAGGTTTCAGTAGAACTCTTAAAGATGATAAGCCACTTATAGGTTCCCATACTGCTGGAGATTATGCAGTAAAAATTGTCTTTGCATATATTGATGATATTTATTATAAAAATATTAAAGATATTAAAGTACTTATCAATCTTTTATCAGATTTATTAGCAGAATTCCCCGACTGGGGCTCAATAGAGCATATTTATGATTTTATAAATAGAAATAAAGAAAACTTTGAATATTCTGAAGCTGAAGAATACGAAGATGATGATGAATACGAAGACTATGAAGAGGCGCCAGAAATAACTCAACAATTCATTTTCCAAAAAGTTTATGAAAATAACGATATGATTGAGCCAGAAACTGATTTCCTTGAAACAGAAATTGATGATGGTGAAGCTCTTAATATCGCTACCTGTTATTTACAGGACGATGCTTGGAGTTATTTTGAAGGTCAAACATTTGATAATTATGAAGAATGGGAAGAAGAATTTAAAGACTGGTTCTTAACTCATAATAATGTCGAAATTGAAGATGATATGGTAGACCAATATGAAGGTATGAATCCTGCAGATAGATTCTAAAATAAAAGCCAGGGAAAAATCCCTGGCTATTTTTATGCCTTAATATATTCTTTAAGTGTCTTTATTAAATCTTTAGCATAATCTTTTGAGATTACCAGATGAACTGAATTAAGATTATCAAGATTATCTAAAATTTTCTGTGGAACGGGTTCACCAGGTTTAGTATTTAATTTTTCATCTAAAAGATAATAAGTCAAAACCAAATCGTGCTCTTTATATCCACAATTTGACACATCTTCAGCAATTTCCTGCTTTTTAAGAATTGTGAACCCATATCCAAGTGGAACTTCAAGTGAGAATGGCTGGATTTCAGCATTTTTAAATTCTTCTTCAAGGTCTAAAGGCTTTTCCATAATTCAAAATCTCCTATATTTATTATATAATGGAAATACAATAAAAAGTTAGATTTTACACCCGTGCCATTTTATTGGAGTAAATCCTGGCAAATACTCATTCTTTTCAGAATCAAAATGAGCTCTATTCCATTCATCAACTGCTTCATCAATTGGCTTAATCTTAAATGGATTTTCCTGTCCACCGTGATAAATATTATTTACATATCCTTTCATTGGTGAATTAAGAGTGAAATCCATACACATATCTATATCATAATATGGCTCTCTAATCCAAGTTGAGCAAGCATTTATCAATGAACAAACTAAATCTACTTCTGGTTTATAAATAACCCAATCTTCTGAGTCGTGTACCATATTGTACAAATGAGATTTCAAATTCCACTCTTCAACATAATCATAGACTTCAGAAATTGTAGCTCCAGCAATTCTCATTTCAAAGCATTGAATTGGAGAATTTCCTGCCTGATTCAATCTATTTGAAACCATTGAAGAAAATAATCTTTGGTCTGCTCCAATTACTTGACCTTCACGATTTCTTTTCATATATCTTAATTCAGGTAAATGTCTTACAGGACCGTGCCAACATCTTGAATATCCATTTTTCCAAGCGAATTTAAATTCTCTCTGAGTTCTTTCAGGTACGCCTGGGAATCCTTTATAATAATTTTCCAACATCAAAGTTGCCGCTGCTAAGAATGCAACTTTTTCTTTTTTCATTTTATTATTCTTTAATAAGAGTTGATTATAAAATGGAAGATTATTTGTCAATTCCAAAAATTCAATAGCTTCATCAAATGTATATCCAGCATCTTCAAGTTGTTGAGCCATTGTAGGAGCCGAACAATTAAATAATACTCCGAAATTTACAGTTTTTGATACTCTTCGCCAAGAAGCAAATCTTCTATCATTATAAGTATCAATATATGCATCTTTCGTAAAGGATTTAAATTCCTTTGTTGTCATTGCTCTATGAGAAATACTATGAATTATTTTACCTTCAAGAGAATCTCCAACTTTAAGCTCTTGACTCTTTTTATTTGTATTTGGAATATTTGTATCTTGATATAACTTTATTTCAGAGCCATCGTCCATTTTATAAATATAAAGCTGACCATTAATTGAATCAACGAAAATAATTCTTCCCGTATTCGAGTGAGCATCAGGGCATTCTGTATTTCTATTATATATTGAATAAAGTCCAGCATCTGTTGGTTGAGGGAGGTCTTTTGTTGATGGATTTATAGCAGTATCAATTGCTGTGAGACGCATTTGTAAACTTCCAAAGTCACAAGTCAACATATAATAATTTTCTTTTCCCTGCTCAAGAGTATACTCTTTATCTATTCTACAGCCCATTAATTTGCCTCCTTTGGATAAAATTGTTCGTGGTCCGTTGGAACATAATCATATAATTTATTCATCAAATCGTCAAAATCTTTTCCAGTTTCTTGTGGGAAACAATCTTCTCTATTATTTTTATATTTAACGAATGAGCCAATTACATAATCATCATCTTCAGTAACTTCGTTAAGATGAACTACTACTTCTTTATCATCTCTCCAAACTTTAATAGTATCGAGTTCTCCACCTTCAACTATATCACCAGAATCAAACTCTATCTTATAATGTGGAGCTGTTGGAACTGTAATGCATCGATTGATTTCTGAAGCCAATTTTGAATGTACTGGAACATTTTGAAGATTTGGGTCTTTTCCAATACACCTGAAAGTTTCCGTTCCCATTATCAGATAACTTTGATGAATCCTATATGAATTATCTTCGGGGTGATATGTTACAAATTGCTCCCAGCCAGTTGCGTCTTCTTGATTTCCAGTATCTGATGGCATTCCAATAAATGTACCCAAGAATGAGTTCAATTCTCTTAATTGAATTAACTCTTTAATTCCTGGCTGATTTTGTCTTTTCCACTCTTGAATACAAGCATCCGATGTGGCATAATTTCCAGCTGCTGACCTTTCAACACAAGGCCAACCCATTTTCTCAATTTGTTTTCCCAATTCCAAAGTTGAATTAAATTTAAATGTTGTTGGAACTCCCCAAATATCCGCCAATTTCTTAGTTATTTCTGGTATTCTTTTAAGAAGTCTCTGTCGTACTGATAATAGATAATCATAATCAATACACATTCCAGTATGCTCCATCTTGATAAACTTTGTATAAGCTGGAACCATAAAATCATTATACCATTTTGAAATATTCCAATCAATTGGCTTTTCATTAGGGAAATGCTCATCTATCCATTGCATATGTTTTGTCAATGCAAAGAAAATTCTATGAGTAACGATTGCATCTATTGTCGCATATTTACTTAAAACTGGATGTGGAATTTTCAGATAATTCGTAATCTTTAATTGCTTTTTATAAACATCAAGTTCATCATCATATCCGCCAAATGGAGTATAAAAGAAAGTTAAAGGCTTCAAACCTTTTGTTCTATCTGAATTGATTGCGTGAGATAATTGTCCAACATCATCAATATGTTTTACTTTATTCAAATTAAACTCTGGCATCTGTTTCATCAAATAATGAAGGTCGAATTTGATATTGGCTCCAACCATTGTATTACAAGAATAACACATATCACAGAATAATTTACGATTTTTTCTTGATTTAAAAATATAATCAGCTGGAATATAATATCCTGTTTCTCCATCTATTGAAATTGTAATACAGCCCATTTTTGACTCTTTTAAATACCATTTCAACGAAGAAGTTTCCGAGTCCCAAGCAAGAACTTTTGCACCTGTACATTTCAAAAGAATATCTGATGTATCATCTTGACCTTCGGCAACAACAATTTTATAATCTCTCATATCATCAGGTAACTCTTTTGGCCCTAGCATATTTGTTAATTGCTCATAAAAGAATCTTGTTCTGAAATTTGTAGTGACATCATCAGGTCTTACGGGTTGACCTTTCTTCCACTCTTTCGGATATAACTTATCAATTCCATCAACTGGGAAAATGAATGTATCATAATTCCCGATAAATCCGTGACCAAGATAATAATATGGCTTATTCATTTTTGAATCATAAAAACAATCAACCAAAAGGTCAGTACCCTTATTAATTGCATAAAGAGAAATACCGAATGACATAATTGCTTTTACGTGTTTATCTTCAAAAGTTAAAAGGGATTTCCAGCCAGACTGAGATGATTTAATATACTCTGTTTTTTGTGATACTTCTTCATCTTTATAAATGGCCGTTGTGGCTGAAGCTATAATATAACTCTTATATCCTGCTTCATCAATTTTTGATTTTATTTTATCTACATCTTTCTGATTTCGTGGAAAACCTTCTAATAAAAATAAATAATAATCAAAATTTTTATTAAAATTATTAACTAAAATATAATCTTTTTGGAGATTATTATTACCTTTAATTTTTGAATTGGTATTTAAACCTCCAAACCCAAATGACATTTGTGACCTCCTGTACATTTATATTGGAATTCATATTAACAAACTAATTTAGATATGACATTACATTTTATAAATTTATATGGCTTCATTGAAAAGAATCCGATAGCTCAGCTCTGTCTACATTCTTGGAAAACTTTAATGCCAGAGCTTGAAATTAAGATATGGACTGAAAAAGACGAATTTATCCAAAAAGTCTTGAGTAGAAAAAATAAATTTTTAGATGCTTATAATATTCAGGCACCATCACAAAGTTTTTTTGAAGGTATAGATTTAGGAAATATTTGTGATTATTTAAGAATGAATATTCAATATGAATTTGGTGGTATATATGCTGAATTAGATGAAGTATTATTTGAGCCTTTTGAAATAAACGAAGATTTAGAATTCTGCGAACAACTAAGAATAGATATGAATATAAAAATTAGAAAATCAATAGCTACTTCACTTGGGCCGTGCTATTTCAAAAAATATAATCCTATCGTTTATTCAGTAATTCAGAATATAGAAAATAATTTTACTTATAATTTTTTAAAAATGAATGAGCAAACTTTTTGTTCAATTCCGTATGATAAAGAAATAATAAAAAATTTTTTACGATTAGAAGCTAGTAGTAATTTTTATCCTAAAATTAAAATAATACATTTTTCTGATTGGTTTAAAGGTTTTTCAATAATTATATATAATGAATTAGCAAATATAAAAAAAGAAAATATAGGAATCCAAAATTTTTATTATTATTTTAGTAATAATTCATTTTATGAAAATTTTTATATTGATATTGCTAATGATATATGGGATGTTGATATACCAAAAGAGTTTCATAATTTATTCAAAATATATTTAAATCTATTATATAAATCATCTAAAAAGAAAAATTTTACTGATTATTGTGGTATTCTTAATAATAAAGAATACACATCTAAAGATTTAATTAATGAGTGGGAGAAAATATGCAAGATAAATTAACTTTGCATTTTATAAATTTATATGATTATATAGAAAAAAATCCAATTGCTCAATTAACTCTTCATTCGTGGAAAACTCTTATGCCAGAATTAAAAATAAAAATATGGACAGAAAAAGATGAGTTTATTCAAAAATTATTAAATGGAAAAAATAAATTAATTGATACTTGGGATAAAGGAAAAGAAGATATTTATAAACACAAAGAAGATATAGACTTAGGAAATATCTGTGATTATTTAAGATTAAACATTCAATATGAATTCGGCGGTTGGTACGCTGAATTAGACCAAGTACTTTTAGAGCCATTTGAAATAAATGAAGATTTAGAATATTGTGAAGCAATTAATGTAAATGAATATAAAACTATAAGCTCAAGTGATAGTCCTTGTTATTTCAAAAAATATAATCCAATAGTTTACTCTGTAATTCAAGATATAGAAAATAATTTTAATATTAAAGAATTTTTAAAAAGTAATGAATTTTCTTTTTGTGAAGTACGAGAAAAAAGTTTAATATCAAATATAATAAAATTAGGAAATAATAGTAGTTTATTCAGAATCAATTTCATACATTTCGTTGATTTTTTCTGTGAAAAACGAATAATATTCTATAATGATTTATTACCTAAAGAAATAGATATTTCTAATAGCTATTTATTCACTTTTAATGATAGATTTAAAACTCCTTATATTCTTAATAATATTATGTATATTCCATCAAAATATCATAATATTTATAAAATATTTTTTAATATGTTATATAAAAAATCTAAAAATAAATTATTTTTTGATTATGCGAATATTTTGGATAATAAAGAATATATAGCTGATGATTTAATTACTGAGTGGAATAAACTTCGAGACATTTCTCAATAACATTTCCCATATCATAATATCTATATTCAGCTAATCTTCCACCAAAAATAAACTTCTTTTCATCAATAAGAGCTTTATATTTATTATAGAGCTCATTATTTTTTTCGTCATTTATCGGATAAAATTTTTCTTTTCCATCAGTATACTCATCTGAATATTCATAGGAAACTAAAGTTTTATTTCCAAACTTCGATTGGTCGGTATAGAAATGTCTATGTTCAATACTTCTTGTATATGGATATTTTTTTGTAGTATAATTGATTACAGCAGCACCCTGGTAATTATCTGTTTCTTTGATTTCATCTTCCCATCTTACTGTTCTCCAGTCGAGCTTACCAAATTGATAATCAAAAAATTCATCAATTGGCCCAGTATAAATTACCTTATCTCCGAGTGCATTCCATTTTTCTCTATTTACATTATAATCAACGTGATAAACGATATCAGCTCCTTTAGCAAGATTATCTATCAGCTGATTATAATTTGGCATACATTGATAAATAGAATTAAAATAATTATTATCAAATGTAAATCTCATTGGTAATCTATTGATAACTGAAGCTGGGATTTCTTTACAATCTCTACCCCACTGTTTTTCAGAATACTCTTTTATCAGATATTCATAAACAGTTTTACCAACTAATGAAATTGCCTTTTCTTCAAGATTCTTTGGCTCTTTAATATTAGCTTCGTCTATTTCTTTCTGAATAATATCCTTTACTTTCTTTGGGTCTCTTGTTTTCCAAATTTCATAAAATGTATTCATATTAAAAGGCATATTAAAAAGTTTATTATTTGGACCAATTGCGAGAGGCTGATTTATATATCTTGTAATATCACAATTCTCAGTCAAAAAATCCCAAACCTTTTTATTATTTGTTTGGAAAATATGCGGACCAAACATATGAACTGGAATCCCACAGAAATTTCTAGTTCTAATATTTCCACCAATCTGATTTCTTTTTTCTATAATTAAACAACTCTTACCATCTTTCTGAGCTTGATAATTCCAAACTAATCCAAATAAACCTGAACCAACTATGACATAATCGTAATGTTCTTTCATACTATAGAAAATATTAACTTTTTCATTTTATTCCGTTATATTATAAATATAAGGAGACCTTAATCTATGAAAACTACAGTTAAAGAAATGCTTGAAACACCAGGATATGGTACACTTAGTATTCTTCCAAATGTTGAAATTTGGAAAGAAGTAGAATATGATGGAACAGATTTTTATGCTGACCGAGGCGGAAGATTTAATCTGATGTTTATCAATACTGGAGCAATCATTCAATTTGATTATAATGGAGCTCCAAAATATATGAAGAATATCGTTGATTCTTCTGTGAAATCAGCTGCAACTCAAATAAAGAATCGTTGGGGTGAATAAAATGGCAAGATATAATGAAAATTGGTACAAATTAATGAGTCAACGAGGTAGATTAGCCTCAGCAATAAAAAATAATGAAGAAATATGTAAAACTGTGGGCTCACTCAAAGTAATTGCAAATATTCATAACTACGGAGCTGTAGACTATAATTTTGATAAAGAAATTAAACTTTCCTATAAAGATATTGATTCATTAATGCTCTGCTCAATACCAATTATTAAAAATTTAGATGATGATGTTTATGAAACGTACTTTTTTAATTGTCCAAATGGTCAGCCAAATGTTGGAGAGTTATCTAAAGATTATATCGCCCGTAAAACTCAAGAAAGCCTTAAAAAGGGAAGAACACCAAGCTACCATTATGATTTAACCCCGATGGAAGTAGCCAGATTGGCAAAGAAAAAGAATAAACTTTTTAAAGCTCAGCTTGCACTTTTAAATTATCTTCTTAAATCCTACGATATTAAATGGGAATTTTTTAAATTTCAAAGTGGATTTACTTTATCAGAATCAAAAAGACTTTATAAAATAAATGATAGAAATAAATTTATGGAAGTCTGCCAACAAATCTTACTTAAAAAAGGTGAACGAAAGCATCAAGTTACTCTTGAACATTGTTGGAAAATTAAAAATTATTCAGAAAAAGAAATAAAAGAATGGTTTATTTAAAAAATTAAAGGTCACCAATTTGGTGACCTTTTTATTATTCCTTAAAAGAATCTAACATTTCTTTTATTTTTCTTTTATTTACTGAAGAAGGCTCTTCTTTTTTAGCTCCCATAAGTTTAATTCCATTCATTGCTTCTTCAGCCTCTTTAATTCTATCGTAGCCTTTTGGATTCTTTAATCCTTTATTTGCATCATCATTCAAAAGTTTAAATGAATCATAAGAAATATTATTTTCATAAATAACAGGAACATAGAATTCGTGGCCTCTATGAGATTTCCATTCTTGTAAATGATTTGATTCTACGAATCTCATATAAATATCTTCTTTAAGATTTTTATAGCTCTTTGAAACTTCTCTTAATCTATTTTTTCTAGCTTCAAGCTGTCTCTGCTTTCTTTCTCTTAAAATTGTTTTTTTATCAATATAATCTTTATATTGCTCAACTGACATTTTATTGATGATAGATTCTGGCATCATATCAGTTTCTTCACCCATATCACCAGAGCCGGAATCATCTCCCATATCGAAGTCCATATCTCCACCATCATCTCCACCTTCTCCATCTCCTGCTGAATTAGATTTCAAGAATGATGAAAGTCGCATCCATTTTTGAATATCTGTTGGGTCCAAGAACGAATATTTTGAGAGAATATCAGTTACAACATCTTCAGGCAATGGGTCTTCTTCTCCAATTCCTAAAACTTCTTTTATCAAAGCAATAATAGATTGAGACATTTCAATTGTTGCAGTCTGAGCATTTCTTTTATCATCAGAAACTTCTTCTGCAGGGAATCTCATAGAGAGAATAAATGGAGTATTATAGTCAAACTCTCCAGTAATTGCGAAGTGCATTCTGATTAATTCTCCAAGACCCTGTAAGAATGCTGACTGAATTGTATAAACGTGTCTTGCAAATGGTTTATATTGTTCAGTTAATGAAATAGCTGAATTTCCAAATCCGCCAAATTCCTGGTCGAGATATGCTTTTGGAACTCCTGCTGCAATAGCAACTCTATCTTGATAATTTTCAAGGTCACCAATAAAATCATAATCACAATCTGATTTTACAGTTGAAACTTCAACAAGACCTTCAGGTACCCACATTTTAGTATTAACTGTGTAAATCTCTGAACCAGCTGAAGACGCTGAAACTCCAAGATTATCATATTGCTCTCTTACAGTAGATACCAATTCAAATGCTTGGTCTGGTAATAATCCATCAGTTGATTTTACAGAGAAAACAGTAAGTGGGAAACTCATCATTCTCGCTAATCCCTGTAATACCATTGTAGAATGAGATTGCTGGAATGGAGCCAAACAGAAAATAAGAGGTGGACGGCCATAAGGTCTAAATTCATTAGCACCTGGATTGAATCTGAAATGAGTAATTAACCAAGGCGGAGCGATAATTCCATCTTGAAGTTCATAACCTAAAAGTTTGGAATCCATCATATCAGAAAGATTTTCTGCTTCATCAAGAGATTTTGCAGTATTCAAAGTATTTACCAATCTTTCAAGTTTAGAAGCTCTATCTTTATTCGCAGCTTGCCATCCGTCTCTTTCTGCAAGGTATCGAGCCATTTCCATTGGATTAAACTCGAGTCTTTCCATAACAACGTGAGGGTCGAGTGGCTGGATTCTTTCAATTCCATTTAATCCAACTTTATGAGACCAAAAAGCTTCTCCATATAATTCAATATTAAAACAAGTTTCATTAATACAGTTCTGAGTAATTCCCCATTTATTTAATAAAGTATAAACTTTTTCAACAAAGTTATTATTTGGAGATTCTACAGAAATAAGTCTGTCTTGAACATCTAATTGAGTTGCTTCATCAGCTACAAGTTGTACACATCGTGAAACGAAAACATCATTATCACACATATACTTAAGCTTATTCATTCTCATCTGTCTGTCTTGTATATCTTCATAAGATAAAGACATTTCATTCAACCAAGAATCAAAATACTTTTCAAGATTTCCATTCAACTCTTTTGACTGGAAAACTGAACCAAGAGCAGCATTATGATATTTATAAGCTGAGTTAGCTAAGTCAACTCTTACAAATCTGATTTTATAATCTTTTTCAATCTGATTTAATGGCTGTTGATTGCCATCTAAAGTTCTGAATCCATATAAAGAGTTCATTCTTTGAACGAATGAAGAATTTAAAATTGAGAACTTTGGCTTTTGACCAGAATGATAAATTGTATCTTCTTTTAATTTTGCCATAATTATTTAGTATCCATTTTAATCAAGTAATTCTAAGTCTTTAAAGTTAAAAATTGAGAACTCTCCACTCTGTAATTTAACTACAACATATTTTTTTCTTATTGTTGTAGCTACTTCCATTATTTCATCTCCAAAACATTGACAAGGCTTCTTCAACATTGGGTAGCGACCAATTAAATCATACCAAATATTAAATGAATCGGGAGAAACGGAATTTATCCTAACTTTTTTACCATCTTTAAAGTCATTTATTGTCATTGAATTTATCTAGTCTGACATAGCAAAAGCACAGATTTTTCCTATCTGTGCTTTAATTATGATAAATTATACTTTATTCCTTATTTCCTAAATCTAAATGATAAGACCAATTCTGTGGATTAAATTTCACATTTCTTGGTTGTCTGAATCCTAAATTATAAGTGCATTTACATCCATTGAATCCAGTTTCTTTATTTGGAATACTTCCAAGAAATTGGCACCACTTACAAGAAAAAGAATTTTTCCCCAATAAATCAGTATTTACTTCTTCCCAATTTATTGTTTTAATTTCAGAAATTACACTTATATAATTATCAATAATATTCTTCATATCTTCAGCATCATATTTAATTTCTTTAAATGATGCCAACATTTTATCAAAATCAGTTATTGGTTTATCCTGTTGAGCTAATGGACCAAAAATATAAAGTTTGATTCTCTTTGCGGCTTCTTCAATACTCCAACCTTTATTCAAACTTAAAAGATAAGCATAAAGAATTTGCTGTTCCTTATAATCAGAAGCACAAATTGATTTTCCGGTTTTCCAGTCTACGATAATATATTTATCACCATCAGGTGATTCAAGATATAAGTCGAGTTTTCCAATAAAAGGCTCTCCACAAATTTCATTCTTAACTTCACCTTCTTGACGAACTATCCAACCTTCTGATTCTTTTCCCCTTACAAAATAATCCCAAAATAAAAGGAATCTATCAATTCCTGCAGTTTCATCAAAAACTTTTTCTCTTTGCTCTTCGGGATAATTCTTTTTATTTTCTTCCGTATCATTAATGATATTCCACTTTTTACATTTTTCATCAAGAATCTTTAAGAGCTCTTCTCTACTCATTCCCGTATGATATTGCTCAACTGTTTCGTGGCAAGCTGAGCCCTTATCCGCCAAAGTGGTATTTACTGGAACATCTGAACGAAATGGGCGAACATAACTATAATAATATTTTAATGGACAGCCTTCATAGGTACCTACTCGGCTCGAACTCCAATTTCCCATTTTAAAATCCTTTTTTAATTTAGATTAACTATTGGAGTTCCAAACCTTGGCCCAAATTCTTAATAATCTTGTTTCTGATTCAAACTTAACGAATGGACAATAATGTTTTTCTTTTAGATATTTTACAGAAATTTGTGTTCCACATTTTTCACATTTTCCAACAAAAAGAGACGCATCTTCGGGAGTTGAGATAAAACCCCACATAGCACTATAATCATCGCCTTTCACTACTTCTTGATATTTTTGAAAATATGAGCAACCTTTACAATTTCCTTTCTCTATATTCATAATTATTCAAACTTCGTAACTTTCCCGTCAATACCAACTTTACAAACAATCCAATCTTCTGCCAATTGGTCTTCAATATCATCAGCAAGATATTCTTCATAATTTGTTTTAGAAACTCCAGTGATGATATAGCTTGCATCAGTACTCCAATTTGGAATCATTGACGAAAGAAAAATAAATTTTGTTTTTGGGGTCCAATGTGGACGTCGAGCAAAAACTCCAATATTCATAGAGAAGATATTTCTAGCATTGAACGAATTTGAAATCTTTAAATCTTCATAATCATTCAACTTTTCAGTCATTTCCATAAAGTTCATAACTTAGACTCCTTTAAAATATAAATGGGAGATTACTCTCCCATTTTATTAATAACCATTTGGATAGATATTTACAAATGCTGTATCAACTTTTCTGAGCAACTTTCTTGTTTCTTCCTGTGGATTATCAGAACAATAATTACATCTTTCGATATATTCGTATTTGTTTGAAACTTTCTGATTTGTCCAACAGATAGCGAAACAATCACATTTAACTTTTTCAAGTTCTCTGTTCCACTGATAAAGTCCATCTTCGAAGTCGGAAATTATGAACAATTTATCGTTCTTCTGAAGTTCATACTTATCTCTTACATAAGCAATTCCACCAGCTATATCTGTTCCACCACATCCTCGTGGACCTTCATTCTCAGTAAGTCGATAATCACCTTCAAGTCGAGTGTCCCACCAAACAATTCTTGATTTTGGTCCGCATTTCTTTGAAATATCTTTTGTTGTTGAAATGAAGTCTGAAATTGCTTTCGAGTCGATAGAACCGGAACAATCGACAACCATATAGATGTTTCCTGGTCTCCAAACATCTTCTTTGGTATACTTTGTGATAATCATATTTCCGTGTTTTCTACGATTATAATTATACATCGTATTCGATTTTGTATTCAGAATTTGCTGAGAGAAAACTTTCTTAGTTATGAAATCTCTAACTTCGGGATTTTTTGAACCTTCGATATATTTTGTTGGGTCATCGTTAGCAGTTCCAGTTGGTGACCATCCATCTCCACCTCTCTGTCCGCCACCAGAAACGAATTCTCCATCTTCATCACCATTTTCGTCCCCACCAGATTTTCCGCCTTTTCCATTATTACCATCTTCATCACCAGAATCTCCAGCTTCAGCTTTATCTTGAGCATCAGCTTCTTTTATTTCGTCCTGGCTCTTTTCTTCATTGGTATCTGAAAACTGATTACGAAGATTATCAATATCATCAGCTGACATTTTACCTTGTCCCTGGCCCTGTCCATTTCCGTTTCCCTGTCCCTGGCCTTGACCCTTACCCTGTCCTTTCATCTGCTGCATCATCTGCTGAATCTGCTGCATTGAATTTTCAAGATTTTCGTCCTGCAACATCAAATCAAGGTATTCTCCATAAGTTAATCCCAATGGGAATTTGTAATCAGCTGGCCAAATTGGATTTGCAATTGGATTTGCTTCCAAATCGTTCTTATGTTCATCAAGATGTTTGTTTAAAGCTTCAAGTTCTTCATAAGAAATATTTGTTTTATCAGAAGTTGAAACATTCAAGAAGGCGATATTTGTGAGATATTTCATATTCTTCCATTCTTCTTCAGTGAAGAGTTTTGAATTTACCTCCATATCCATAACGATGTTCAACATAGCTTCTGCCATTTTGTAAGCGTATTCTTTCTGAACTTTTCCAACATTTCCATTTGCCTTTTCAATAGCATCTGAAAGGTCAATATACTTTGAAATCTTTGGCCAATAAGTCAAAACTTTATTTGTTTGGATTTCTCTCTGTTTGTCCTGTAATGAAAGGTGATTGAAAAGGATATGTCCAAATTCGTGGAGCTGAAGAGGTTTTTCTGATTCTTCTCCAACTTCGGGGTTAACGAATACTTCATAAGCTCCTGAAGTTCCACCTGAACGAGTTGCAAAAGCCATTGGATTATTCTTTCTGATATTAGGGAAGATGCTAATCCAAACGAGATTGTTCATATAATTCAGAGCATCTTCATAATAGCTCCAATTATAAATATTGTTTGAGATGTCTGGTATCTTCTTTGCGATTTCTTCTTTAAGTTTCTTAATATCTTCAGGTGAAATCTTTGACTGAGCTCCATTCTCAGCTGAAGTTTTCTGTGTCTGTTTTGTTGATTTCTTTAATTTTCCAAAAGCCATTATATACCTCTTATATTTATAATATAATAAAAGGATTAAAAAAAGTAAAGGCCAGATTCAAAAAATCTGGCCTTTTTGATTTAAAAATTATTTGAAGCTTAAATCGTAATAGAATTTGGGAGGTCTCTAGTTACGATGTAATCAAAATCATTAAAAAGCCTTTCAAAAAGTTCTTTGTTTTCAGTTTTAACTGATACAAATGTTTTCAACTGTGGAATTGAAATCATATCTTTATCAAAATACTCTTCTTTCAAAATCTCCAACTCTTTTTCAAAGTTATCAGTCAGCTCAATAATATGATAAACATTTGAATAGCCTTCAAGCTCTACAAGAGCTGTATCTTTATATCCGTCTTTTTTCAATGGAAGCTTACAAAGAACGACCTGGAAAAGATTATATGCTTTTCTATTTCCTGTGAAATATTTTGGTTCACAAACAAATACAGTCTGCAATCTCTTAAATCTTGCTTTTTCCAAATCTACATTTGGGTCTTTTCTTTTCATAATCTGACTTTGGAATTCCATAGAAGTACCTTCCAAAATTTTAAGAATAGAAATCAAGATTTCAGTATTTTTAGCATCTTTGATAATTTCATCACCAGAAAAATAAATATAACCATTTATAAGAGCAGCTGAGAATTCTCTTTCAAGTTTTTGGTTCAAAACAGACTTCTGTATATCTTCAATTAAACCATTTGAGATTTTTTCATCTTCTGTAGCTTCTTCAAAAACTTTTCCGTTTTCATCTACAATATCTTTCAATTCATATTCGCCATCTACTTCTTTGAATCCAATATGAAAAACCTTTGAACCATAGCCAGGTCCATAAGGAGCATATTTAAACTCAACTTTGTCTACTATCAATTTCATATTTTGCCTCTTTTATTTTTTCCCTTAATTCCTTTAATTTAATATTAAAGATTTTATCATTTATACAGTCTTTCTTGGCTGGAGTAGAAACTTCCATAATTGGAGTTGTTTTACCCATATTATAATCAACCAAGAAAAGTCTACCTTTGATAGGAAAAAAATCTGGTGCAATGAATCCCATTTTTCTTGAAAAATCAAGCATTTCACGAAGATATTGCTCTTTTCTCCTATCATATTTTTTATCAAAAAACATTAAAACTCCATTGAAGTTTCAGCTTTAATCTGTACTCTATAATCTTCTTTTTTAATCAATTCAGCGATTTCTTTATGAGAATGCTCTGAAGCATCAATAAAATATCTCTTGAATGGAGCACAGAAATCAAGTTCATCAATAAACTTAGCTTTATAAGCTTCATATTCTTTTTCATAATTATCAGTCAGAATAAAATTAGCTGTTCCAAATTGATGATTGGAAAACTCTACCAATGATAATGGATTTACTCCATCAAAATCAGTATCTGGCTTAATTACTGCGTGAAGAGTATTGAAGTTTTCATAGAATTGTTCAGCACCAGAGAAATATTTTGGTAATCCAACGTACGCCAATCTTGGAGCTGAAAGCTGCTTCATAATCTTTGATTTATCGTGTTCATAAAATTCAACTTGCTTTACCCTTGAATTATAAGATAATACCATCAACATTGTAGAAAAAATATGTCTATATTCTGGTGAGCCGATAATATCTCCAACAAAATGAGTATTCTTCCATCTCTCACCCATAATAAATTTTTCAAAAGGAACTTCAAGTTTTTCTCTCTTGACTATATCAAGAAGCTCATTATAAAGAGCTTCTCCCGCGAGATATTCTTCTTTTGTTAACTTCATATTAGTCAAATCTTTTGTAATTTCTTCAACGCTTACATATCCCATTGGCTGATTTTCATTATAAGTTCCAATTGGTTCAATGTCTGATTTTACCGTTCTATCAATGTTCGGATTATCTTCAAAATAAAATGCTAAACAAGGCTGTCCATATCCAGCTCCAAAAGGTGCCAAATCATACACAGCTTTAGTTATCTGTATCATAAAACCTCCAAAATATCTATATTAAATTAGTTCTGCTATAATTTTCCTAAAAGTTCTTTCAAATCTCTAATTTCTACAGGTGATTCTATCTTCTTTAATTGTAAATAATTTCTTATATCTTCAGTAGATATTTTTTCCCCGATAGATTCAAGACTCTTTTTATAATTCGTCAATTCATTATAAAGTGTTTTATTCTTTGTAAAGAAATCAACAGCAAGAGCTTTTATATCTGATTTTGAAGTTGCTCTATTTTTATAATTAAATGATTTTATTGCTGCTTCTGGTGTTTTAAATCCATAGCCTTTACAGTCTTCCAAAATCATTCCTGTTTCTTCATCAATACAAATATATCTACCTGGTTTTTCATTCCATTCTATTACTTTCATTTAAACTCCGCTGGAAGTAACTCTTTGACATTTCCAAATCTTCCTGTTCTAAAATCTTTAAATAAGCCACCTTTATAGAAATATAATTTATAATTTTTCTTTCTTTCAAAATTAGAATCTGCTTTCAGAGCTATTAAAACATCTGAATTGGTGGTCCTTGTTGTATATTTTAATCCCCTTGAAATACAAAAATTTTTGATAATGGAAACGAGTTCAACATTTGGAATCGACACTCTCCGAGTTTTCTTTTCATAAAAAATATAATCGGCAGGAATTGATTTTATCCATTTTTCAATAAGCGATTCAATCGTATAAATCTTATTGTCCATTTCAAATATTCTTTCGGTATCAAAATATTTCTCAAAAAGACCACTCTCCATCAAATACTCATAAATCTTTATATGGATATGTTTAATGATATTAAATGCTTTTGTTTTCGTTATTTTTTCACCAAAAGTATTTTTTGTTTCTTCTGAAATTTCTTTATAGGAAAACTTCCTAGAATAGAAAGTCATATCCCATAGTTTATTCATAATGAAAAATTCAATAGGATTCTTTGCAATTTTTAATACAGATTTTTTACATTCTTCAAGGTTCTGAAATGTATCATTTTCATCAGAATATGCTAAATCTTCAAATAATGGAGAAACTGATAATTTCATTTTACCTGAAGCACAATTAAGATAGGAAATATATTTAAGATAGATAATTTCTGCTTGAGATAAATTTACCTTTAATGATTTTGTTTTATTATTCCAAGCTCTAATAATTGAAATAAATAAAGGCTCATAATTTGCATCTTTAAATTGCTCTACAAATTCTATATCACAATTCAAAAAATAAATCATATAAGTATCAATTCTAGGTACAATATCCCCTTGTATATCTTCTTCTAGCCATTCCTTAAAAATATCTTTCGTACATAAAAATAATTCTGAACATCCAGCAATTTCATTCTTTATAGAATAAAATAATTTTTCTTCAAAATAATCTCTATTTGCTAAATACTTTGAATATATTTTATTTTGATTTTCATTAAAATGTGCTAAAATACTTAAATAATTCCTTTTCTTATTCACGATAAATATAAATTAACTTAAAGAAAAATAACAAATATAACAAAAAATTATAAATTTTTTTCACGAAAACCTGAATTTTTTGCAAACTCATAGTGTAAATTTATATGATAAAGAAAAAATATATTTTTATATTTGATTTTATTTTTAATTAAATTTTTATTTTTTGTATCTTTGACCATATTAGGCATTGTTAATATTATAATATGATAATAAAAAATAGAGGTCAACTTCTTGAAAAAGAAGAACTGAATGAAATTGCTAATAATTTCATTCTTTCAGAGCATGCAAAATTACGAATTTCTCAGCGTTTCCCAACATTAAATATTAGGAAATGTATATTAAATCCAGTTTTAGCTTATTGGAATACTGATGGAAGTATAAATATCGCTCTTAATCGGTTTGAATATCTCGTCTTTGTGAAAAAAGGATATAAATTCCTTATTGTAACATTTAAGGAAAAATCACATAATGGAATTGATATTTTTCAAAAAAGACAATTAGCCTTGGCTGGACACTCCCGAAAGTTCATCTAATTTTTGAATCATTTTTGCTAAGTCTTCTTCAAATTTAGATGGAGTTGAACCTGCTAAAGATGATACCATTTTTGGGTGTTCTCCCCTTTTAAGATAATAGATAACTATTTGATATTTAATTGCTTTATGCCATTCAGTAGAAACTTTTCCATCTCTTATACAAGCATTATATAATCTAGCAGGAGTAAAATGTAAATCTTCATCTCTTGGGTCAAAACAAGGTACAACTGGTCTTTCATTTAATACTTGACCAAGTTCGGCAAGAGTAGGAACATAATATG
>Ga0310697_10001965_pt1 | contig 22672 bp, 15 predicted proteins | sample 172DNAGHGlowgp2_FD_203883 | JGI IMG/M metagenome (GOLD analysis project Ga0310697, IMG submission 203883) | Sheep rumen microbial communities from Palmerston North, Manawatu-Wanganui, New Zealand - 1728 DNA GHGlow gp2 (v2) (version 2) | ecosystem: Host-associated > Mammals > Digestive system >...
AATAGCCACATCATCCATGTGCTTTCCAAGTGCGACTTGCTTTCAAATGACAATCCAGTCACCAATCTCCCGGTCCTCCCGGTCCCGGAGGTCTCGGAGGTCCCGGAGGTCCCGGCCGCCCGCCAGCTCCCGGCCGCCCGCCAGGTCCCGGCCGCCCGCCAGCTCCCGGCCGCCCGCCAGCTCCCGGCCGCCCGCCAGCTCCCGGCCGCCCGCCAGCTCCCGGCGCTCCCGGTCTCGGCCCTCACGGGCGAGGGGCTGGCGGAGCTGCGGGCGGAGATCGCGGCGCGCCTGGAGCGGCTGGCGGCGAAGGGAAGCGAGGCGAGCGGCGCCGACGTGACCACGCGCCAGAAGGAGCAGCTGGAGATCGCCGCAGCAGCGCTTGCGCGCGCTGACACGGGCGATCTTGTGCTGGCGGCAAACGAATTGCGCGTTGCCGCCGAGGCCTTGGGGCGCATCCTCGGCAAGGTCTATTCCGACGACCTTCTCGACTCCATCTTCTCGCGCTTTTGCGTTGGCAAGTAGGCAATGCGGAGAAATATGGTATAATGCCGCCCATGCAGGAGACAGAACAGGTCCATGTGGCATTGCCGCTGAAGTACCGCCCGATGACGTTCGACGACGTCGTGGGGCAGGAACACGTGACGCGCACGCTTCGGAACGCGCTCGAATCCGGGCGCATCGCGAACGCCTACCTGTTCGTCGGCCCGCGCGGCATCGGCAAGACGACCCTCTCGCGCATCTTCGCGAAGGCGCTCAACTGCACGAGCCCCAAGGGAGTGGAGCCGTGCGGCGAGTGCGACAACTGCAAGCAGATCGCCGCCGGGCGGTCGCTGGACGTGACGGAGCTCGACGCCGCCAGCCACAACAAGGTGGAGGACGTGCGGCCGATCATCGAGGCCGTCCAGTTCAAGCCCACCGTCTCGAAGTACAAGATCTTCATCATCGACGAATGCCACATGCTCACGCCCTCGGCGTGGAACGCGCTCCTGAAGACGCTGGAGGAGCCGCCGCCGTACGTGAAGTTCGTCTTCGCCACCACAGAGGGCGACAAGGTCCTAGCGACGATCGTCTCGCGCTGCCAGAGGTTCGACCTGCGGCGCATCCAGACGCATCAGATCGCGGCCCGCCTCCAGTACATCTGCGGCAAGGAAGGCATCACGGCCGACCAGGACGCGCTCCTCGCCATCGCGCGCGGCGCGGAGGGAGGGATGCGCGACGCGCTCTCGTCCCTCGATCAGCTGATCGCGTTCAAGGGGAACACCATCACCGAAGATGACGCCCTGAGCGTGTTCGGCCTCGTCTCGCGCAAGGCGCTCGAGGATTTGGCCGGCGCGATCCTGAAGGGCGACGCGGCGGCGATCCTACAGTCCGTCGAGGCGTTCGACTCGGCAGGCAAGAACATGCGCCGCCTCGCGGGCGAGCTGCTGCGCCACTTCCGCAACCTGATCGTCTACCAGTCGCTCGGCGGACAGACGGCCAGCCTGGAGGCGACCCCGGACCAGATCAAGACGCTCGCCGGCCAGGCGAAGCTCTGCGACGCATCGCGCATCTTCCGCGTGGCCGACCAGTTGGCGGCCATGGAGGACAAGCTGCGCTACGCGCTCAGCGTCCGCACCTTGATCGAGATGACCTTGCTTCGCGCCGCGCGAATCGCCACAGTGGCGAGCATCGAGGAGCTGATGCGCGCAGTCCGAGCGCTCGCGGCGCAAGGGGGCGCGTATCCGGCCGGCGGAGGGGCAGACAGGACTCCTCAGGTGCCACAAAACACCCAGGACGCTCAGGATGTCAAGCCGAATAATGGCACCTCTGCCGCCGCAAAGCCAACTCCGCAGCCTGCCGCCAAGTCCATTCCGAAGGCCGAGGCCAAGCCTGCCGCAAAGGCCGAGCCTCGCCCGCAGCTCTCCCCGGAGGAACAGCGCAAGATGATGGACGACCCGAAGCTCAACGCGCTCCTCTCCGCCCTCCCCGGCTCAAAGGTCACCGCCATCACCCCCTAATCTCCCAATCCCACAATCTTCAATCTCAAATCGAAAGGATTCACATGGAAGAGTCAACAGTCCGTCCCACCATGAAGATGCTGCCCGGCGACGAGGTTCGCCAGCTGATGTGGCGCTTCGCCGAAAGATACGACATCCAGATGGCCGTGGCCGGCGCGCGCAGCGTGGCGCGCGGCACTGTGGCCAAGCTGGTGGCGGACGGCCAGCGCGCCTCGCACGACTGGACGCCTGAGAAGCAGGGCGCGTTTGACGCATTCGACGCCTCCGGCATCACGGCGAGCACGCTCAAGCAGGAGTTCGGCGGACTCTTCGACGGGCCGAAGAACCTGGCCTCCTCGCTCCTCTCCTATGAGCTGAGCTGGGTGGACAACGGCGCGGCCACGTCGGCGCTCGTGAACGGCCTCGCGATGGGTCCGATCGCCGAGCTGGGCACGCCCGAGCAGAAGGAGCGCTACATGACGCTTTGCGCGCCCGGCAACCCGAGCGGCAAGACGTGGCGCGGCTCGTTCGCTCTCACGGAGCCGCTCCCCTACGTGGGCGTCGATACGGGCGTCCTCTGCGGGCGCGTCTCCATCGCCGAGTGGAAGGACGGCGAGGAGCCGATGATCCGCGTGGAGAAGCGCGGCCGCTTCATAACCAACATAGCGATCTGCGACTACGTCACCATCGCCGCCAACTCGGGCGACGACCGCATCAAGGGCAGCTGCATGATCATCGTCGAGGCCACGGATCCCGGCAAGTTCGATCGTGGCGCGCAGACGCTCAAGTGCGTCCACCAGCTCTCGAATACCGGCGACCCCGTCATCGACGTCGTGGTGCCGGCGAGCCGCATCGTCGGCGGATACGATATCGTCGACGGCAAGGTCGTCCCGAAGCTCGCGCACAGCGAGATCATCGCGCAGGTGTTCTCGAAGACGCGCGTGGGCGTGGGCGTGATGGGCGCGGGATCGCTCATGAGCGCCATCGAGCCGGTCATCCGCTACCAGCGCACGCGCTTCCGCGGCGCGGCGGGCGTGGACGAGTCTTCGCCCCGCTACCAGCAGGGTCTCCAGATGAAGGAGGACGTAACGGAGCGCCTCGCGGACGTGTGGGCGACCGCAGAGGCGGCCGCGTCGCTCGGTTTCGACATCTCCCGCCGCTACGACGAGTTGGAGCTCATTCAGGACGAGGCCAAGGCCAAGCTCGGCAAGGGCCGCGAGATGCTCAGGAACATGAAGGCCCCGATGGAGAAGGCGGTGGCCATCCTCGCTGCGGGCGGCGACCCGCTCGCGGACGAGGACGTCACCGTCCGCTACGTGTACCTCCTCGCCGTCTGCAACATCCTCTGTCCGAGCTGCAAGCTGTGGAACACCGGCCATGGCGCGAACGTGATGCGCGAGGCCGTCTCCCTCATGGGCGGCTACGGCATCACGGAGGACTGCCCCGGCTTCCTCTTCTACAAGTGGACGGACATGCAGCTAGACGCCACCTACGAAGGCCCCGAGGCCGTACAGCGCCGCCAGATCTCGGAGACGATGGCGAACTCGGTCTTCCTCGCGCAGCTCGAGGCGTGGGCGAAGGAGCTGGACGCCTGCCCGAAGGCCGCAGAGAACGGCGCCCATGCCCTTGCCGCCGCGCTCCGCCTGTGGGCGTGGACGCGCGCGTTCGCCGCCGGCGCCAAGGACCCGAACGGCAAGAAGCTGGGCGCATCGCAGCGCCACGGCGTCGTGTTCCCGCTCTCGGACGCCCTCGCCGGCCTGATGGCAGCCACGAGCTTCTGGCAGGACATCAAGTTCCTTGCGCTGAACGGCGCAGAGCATCCCGTCGTGGGACCGGAGCTTCCCGGATATCTCAACACGTTCAACGACCTGCTAGGCACGGTCGTCGCGGACGTGGCCGGAGAGGCGGCGAAGACGTGCTCGGGCGTGGTCTACGGCTTTGGCGCGGCGTCGGCGGAAGACAAGGCCGCGTTCGCGGCGTTGCGCAACGCCTTGGACGAGGCGCTCGCAGGTACGCGACTCGCGAAGGATCGCGCGGCCAAGACGCTCACCACAGTCATGATTCCGGAAGCGCTCGACTATCCGCTGTAAGGCTATGCCTTTTTCGTCGCCTGCTGCTGGAGCCAGGCTTCGATGAAAGGCTGGATGTGTCCGTCCATCACGGCGTCCACGTCGCTGGTCTCGTACTCGGTACGGAGATCCTTCACCATTGTGTAGGGACAGAACACGTATGAGCGGATCTGGCTGCCCCAGCCGTTGGCGGACTTCGCGCCGTAGAAGCGGTCCATCTCGGCCTTCTTCTGGTCCTCGTAGTACTCGTAGAGCTGGGCGCGCAGCATGTTCATGGCCTTTTCCTTGTTCATGTGCTGCGAGCGTTCCTTCTGGCAGGCCACGACGATGCCGGTGGGAAGGTGCGTGAGGCGCACCGCCGAGTCCGTCTTGTTCACGTGCTGCCCGCCCGCGCCGCCGGAGCGGTAGGTGTCGATGCGCAGGTCCTCGTCCTTGATCTCCACGTCGATGCCCTCGGTGATCTCGGCGACGGTCTCGACGGACGCGAAGGAGGTCTGGCGGCGCTTGTTGGCGTCGAAGGGCGAGATGCGCACGAGGCGGTGGATGCCGCGCTCGGCCTTCATCGTGCCGTAGGCGTAGGGGCCCTCGATGCGGAAGTAGACGTCCTTGAGGCCCGCCTCTTCGCCCGGCTGCTGGTCGTACTCCTCGATCTTCCAGCCCTGGTCCTCGGCGTAGCGCTGATACATGCGGTAGAGCATCGTCACCCAGTCGCACGCCTCGGTGCCGCCCTGTCCGGCGTGGAGCTTCACGAAGACGTTGTTCGCGTCGAACTTGCCGCCGAGAAGTGACTGCATGCGAAGCTTGCCGAAGAACTCGTCGGCCCTGTCGCACTCGGCCATCGTGTCCTTCAGAGCGGACTGCTGCGCGGGCCCCTCCTCCATCTCGGCGAGCTCGAGCATCACGCCTGCGTCCTCGACGGTCTTCGACAGCGCGTCGAACGGGTTCACGTATGCGCGCTCGGCGTTGGTCTTCGCGATGACGTCCTTGGCCTTAGCCTGGTCGTTCCAGAAATCGCCCGACGCCTGCTCCGCCTCCAGTTCCGCGAGCCGCTTTCGCCGGCCCTCGATGTCGATGTACGCCGCCATCTCCCCGACGGACGCGCGGAGCTTTTCGATGCGCTGTTTGACCTCTTCGGTCTCAAGCAACTTGTCTTTCTGTTCTTCCTGTGCCATGACGCGAATATTATAGCATAATTTTTTTTAATTTACCCCCTTGCGCGTCCACACAGCATCTGATATACTATTCGCCGTTTTCACGACACCAAGTGCGAGCTTAACTCAGTTGGTAGAGTGCCACCTTGCCAAGGTGGTTGTCGAGGGTTCGAGTCCCTTAGCTCGCTCCATTTCTGGGGTTGGGGAAACAAGGTGACATGGGAGCATAGCTCAGCTGGTAGAGCAAGTGACTCTTAATCACTGGGTCGTGGGTTCGAATCCCTCTGCTCCTACCATTCACCTGATGCGAGACCGCTAACGTGGCTAGGTAGCTCAGTTGGTAGAGCAGCGGACTGAAAATCCGCGTGTCGCCGGTTCGATCCCGGCCTTGGCCACCAATTCCAATCCAGCTCGGAGAGAACTGCGAGGCTTTGCTTTTCATGGGCTTTCGGTGAAGCTCGACGCCTTTCGCCGACGCATTACATATTTTTTCTCTGAAGTGTTGCGCTTTCGCCGCCGTTCCGCTATAATAGTAGCATGTTTTCAAAATTCAGAGGACTATTTTCGACCGACATCGGCATCGATCTCGGCACGGCGAATTCCCTCGTGTACGCGAAGGACAGAGGCATCGTGCTGCGAGAGCCGTCCGTCGTCGCGATCGAGGAAGGTTCTAAGCGTGTGCTAGCCGTAGGCGACGAGGCGAAGCGCATGCTTGGCAGAACGCCTGGAAACATCATGGCCATCCGTCCGATGAAGAGCGGCGTCATCGCCGACTTCGACATCACGGAGGCGATGCTCAGCTACTTCATCAACAAGGTCTGCCCGAAGCGGTTCTGGAGCAAGTACGCCAAGCCGCGGGTGGTGATCGCCGTTCCTGGCGACATCACGGAGGTCGAAAAGCGCGCGGTGGAGGACGCGGCGCATGCGGCCGGGGTAGGAGAGGTTTTCCTGGTCGAGGAGCCGATGGCGGCGGCGATCGGGGTTGGCCTGCCGGTTTCTGAGCCGGCTGGCAGCATGATCGTGGATATCGGCGGCGGCACCTGCGAGGTGGCGATCATCTCGCTGGCCGGCATCGTTCATTCGCGCAGCGTCCGTTCGGCCGGTGATGCCATGGACGTGTGCATCGTGAACCACATGAGGCGCGTCTACAATCTCCTGATTGGCGAACGCACCGCCGAGTCGATCAAGATGACTATAGGGTCCGCGTTTCCGACTGGCCAGGAACAGACCATGGAAGTGCGCGGGCGCGACATTGTGTCAGGATTGCCGAAGACGATGACGATCTCTTCTGAGGAAATCCGCGACGCTCTCAACGAACCCGTTTCAAACATCGTGGAAGCCGTGCGCAACACGCTCGGAAACTGCGCGCCCGAACTGGCGGCCGATCTTGTGGACCGCGGAATCGTGCTTTCGGGCGGCAGTGCGCAGCTGCGCGGACTCGACAAGCTTCTCGCGCAGGAAACGGGACTGCCCGTGACATTGGCGGACGATCCCCTGTCGGCGGTGGCCGAGGGGACGGGCGTGGTGATGAGCGAGCTCGATTTCCTCGCAAGGAACAAGAGACGGTGACGGGGACGGCAATCCTTCCGTGACGAGGAAGGATTTTGAAAGGAAGAACAGGCATAATCATTGCGGCGGTCGCGCTAGGTGCGGCGGCGATCTTCTTTTTCGGCGCGCGCGGCACGGCGGCGGAGGCCGTCTATCCCGTCGAGAACGGGCGCAACTGGTTCTCGCGCCACATCGGCACGCGTGTGCTCGGCATCTTCACGCGCATGGACCTGGCGGTGGAGAACCGCCGCCTGAAGGAGGAGAACGCGGCCTTGCGGATGGAGCTCTCGTCTTCCCTCGCATCTCGCACCAAGCGCCAAGCGCCAAGCGCCCTATCCCTCCCCTCCGCTCCAGGCACCGAGCATCAGGCGCCGGGCACCAGCTGGATTCCCGCGCCTGTCCTGAGCCGGAACGGGACGGTCGGAGTAAGCGGAGTCATGCGGCTGGGGAAGGGATCGCTTGCCGGCGTAAAGGCAGGCGCGCCGGTTGCCGCTCCGGAGGGGCTCGTAGGGCGGGTTCTTTCCGTCACGCCGCACACGTGCGACGTGCGCCTGATCATAGACCCTTCGATGCGCGTCTCCTGCGAGATCGAGCCGCCGGATCCTTCGGCAGGCCCGATATACGGCATCCTCTACGGCGGAGGCGCGGTCTGCGTGGCCGCAGAGGCCGACGCTTCCATACTTTATGTAGTCAATCCCCTTCGCATGCGTCACATGCAGCAGCGGCTCGAACTGCCGCCGCGATCTAAAATCATAACCAGCGGCCTGGGTGGAATCTTCCCGCGCGGCCTTGTTGTCGGCTTCCTGCTTGACGGACAGCACGTAGACGAGACAAGGCTGGAGCGGGAGGCCGACGTCGTGGCGGCCGTTGACTTCCCAGCCCTGGAGGACGTGTTCATCCGCCGTGAAGACTGACCTTGCACAGACTGCCTTTGTCGCGATCGGCATCGTCGTCCTGGCGGCGTTGCAGGACATGCTTCCGTCCGGCACCGGGGGAGCCAAGGTGCCGCTGGTGCAGGTGTTCGCGCTCTATGTCGCCCTCGCCGGCCCGTCCGGCCTGGAAGAGAAGCGTCCCCGCGCGCCCCGTTCGTTCCGCTGGGCCTGGACGGCTGCCGCAGCCGGCTACATGATGGAGGCACTGAGCGGGCTTCCTCCGTTCAGCTGCATCGGCTTCATGGTTCCAGTGTGCGCTCTCGCGCACATGTTGCGTCACATCGCCCCGCCAGACCTCGCGAAGCCGCTGCTCGGGATGTCCGCCGCCGCGGCCTACGTCCCGCTGCAGGAGGCTTGGCTTTCCGCCTGGAGCGCAAACGGCGATTCGGCGATCGTCCGGTTCTTCGTGAGCCTCGTGCTGGCCGCGCTCGCAGGCGCGGCGCTGTTCCCGTTCCTGCATGCCGTCGAGCGCTTCGCGGGGCTGCGCAGGGAGGAGGCGCCATGAGGGTCTCCGCCTGGTTCATCGCCGGCCTCGGCTGCATCTTCCTGTTCGGATTTCTCGTGCTGGGAGTCTCGCTCTACCGCCTGCAGACGGAGAAGGCGGGCGAGTTCGCGGAAGTGGAGACCACGCAGACGACGCGCCGCATCAGCGTCCCCGCGCTCAGGGGGCGGATACTGGACAGGTCGGGGCACGTGCTGGCGGACTGCAGGCCGAGCCGCTGCATCGTCTGCAACCTCGAGGAGCTCCAGCAGCGCGGAGGCCGCTCCAACACGGTCAACGCCATCGACATGGCGGTTGACGCGCTCTCCGAGGCCATCGGCGTGACGCGCACCATCACGCGCGAGCAGATCGCCAGCCACGTCGCGCGCGCAAGCGCCCTTCCCCTCGCGGTGTGGCGCGACCTGGACGAGAGGTCGTTCGCGCGCTTCGCGGAGCGTGCCGACATGTTCCCGGGCTTTGCCCTGTCCGTGCGGGCCGAACGCCGCTACCCTTACGGCACGCTGGCGGCGCACGTGATCGGCTACACGGGGCGCGGGCGGCCGGGCGAGGATTCTGCCGCCTTGCCCGCCGAGGCGCAAGGAGCCCACTTCTTCGAGGAGCTGGAGATGAAGGGCCGCAAGGGAGTGGAAGGGTTCTACAACCGCTACCTGGCGGGATTCCCCGGCGAACGGTTCCTGCGTGTCGACGCGCGCGGGTTCCGTCCGCGCCAGAGCGCGGGCAAGGAGCTGGCCGACGCTGCGGCGGACGACGTGGCGCCCGCCGACGGTCTCGACCTCGAGCTGACGCTTGACATCGGCGTCCAGGAGGAACTTGAGCGCCAGCTTGAAGGCGTCACCGGCGCCGGAGTGGTGCTCGATCCGCGCGACGGCGCGGTGATCGCCATGGCGTCCGCGCCGACGTTCGACCCGAACGACTGCATCCCGCGCCTCTCCGCGGCCGTCTACGCCTCGCTCACCAACGCCCCTGCCAAGCGCGGACAGAACCGCGCCATCTCCGAAGCCTACGCGCCCGGCTCGACGTTCAAGCCCATCACCGCGCTCGCCGCCCTCGCCACGGGCTGGCTGCCGGACGACATGTACGATTGCATCGGCGTCTACCAGCTCGGGCAATGGAAGCTCCGATGCTGGGACTATTACGGCCACGGCCCGATCAACATGCGTCAGGCGCTTGAGCACAGCTGCAACACCTTCTTCTGCAACATCGGCTCCGCGATCGGCACGAACGCGCTGATCGAGGCCGCGCACGCGTTCGGCCTCGGCGAGTGCACCGGCATCGACATCGGCGGCGAGACGCCAGGCGTCGTGCCGGACGAATCATGGAAAATGCGCCACTACCGCGAGAAGTGGTATCCAGGCGACACGTGCCAGATGTCCATCGGGCAGGGCATGCTGCTCGTCACCCCGCTCCAGATGGCCGTGGTGGCGGCAGCGCTCGGCAACGGCGGCACCGTGGTGAAGCCCTACCTCCACAAGAAGGAAGGCGAGGCGACGCCATCCCAGGCGCGTGGCCGCAGCGTCCCCTTCCCAGAGGAACACCTCGACCTGATCCGAGAGGGAATGCGCGACGTCGTGACCAGCGGCACGGGAAAGAAGATCGCGGCCGACCTCGCCGTGACGTGCGCCGGCAAGACGGGCACGGCCGAAATCGGAAAAGGCGACACGAAGCGCAAGAACACCTGGGTGATCGCCTTCGCCCCGTACGAGAATCCCACCGCGGCCGTTGCGATGATCGTGGAGCGCGGCGAGTCCGGCGGCAAGACGGTGGGGCCGCGCGTCAACGCCGTGCTGGCGAAGATATTCGGGCGAAGGAAAGGAGGGGTGCCGCAATGAAGGCTTTCTTCTCCAAGTTCCTGAAGCTAGACCCGGTGATGCTCGCGTGCATGCTCGGCCTCGTATGGATGGGCATCAAGCTAATCCAGTCCGCAGGCGGAGCGCGCGCCTCCGCCGCGCTGCAGGATCTCTGGACGATACACGCCTGGACGGCCGTCATCGGGCTCGTCATCTACATGGCCCTTGCCTCGATCGACTACCGGAAGCTGCTCGACTGGTGCGCCGGCCCTGTATTCGTGCTGGCGTCCGTCATGCTCGTGGCCGTGCTGCTTGTCGGCTCGATGCGCTACGGCGGCAGGCGCTGGCTCTGGTTCTTCCAGCCGAGCGAGCTGGCGAAGCTCGCCGTGATCCTCTTCCTTGCCCACGTGTTCGGGCGGCGGCCAAAGGAAGACGATGGCCCTTTGCGCCGGTTCGGCTGGCGCGGCGGCCTGTGCGGGCTGGCGATCTTCGGAGTCCCGGCCGCTCTAATACTCGCGGAGCCGGATCTAGGCACCGCGCTCGTGCTGGTACCGACCGCCTTCGTAATGCTGCTCGCCGCGCGCGTCTGGCTCAAGGGCCTCGTAACGTTGCTGCTGGTCGGCCTGCTGGCGGCCGGGCTGGTGCTGGGATCGGTATACGCGGCGGAAAGGCAGTCGCAGCCTGAGGCCCGGGCGCGCATCTACAGCCGTCTCCCGCTCAGGGAGCATCAGCTCAAGCGCCTGCGCGTGTTCCTGTTCCCGGACCGCGACATCCACGGCGACGGCTACAACTTGCGCCAGGCCCGAATCTCGATCGGATCCGGATCCTGGTGGGGGAAGGGACTCGGCAAGGGCGCCCTGAAGCGGCTCGGCTACCTGCCCCCCGCCGTCTCGATGAACGACTTCATATTCGCGGTGCTGGCGGAAGAGCTGGGATTCATGGGATGCCTGAGCCTCCTGCTCCTCTACCTCGGCGTCCTGCTGCCGGGCCTTCGCATAGCCTGGCGATGCGAGGACGACAGGGGACGACTGCTGGCGATCGGCGTGTGCACGCTCGTGTTCGCCCACGTCTACGTCAACATCGCGATGACGATAGGACTCATGCCGATCACGGGTCTTCCGCTGCCGCTGATCAGCGCGGGGCGCACGTTCCTCGTCGTCGTCATGGCGGCGCTGGGACTTGTTCAGAGCGTGGCGGTGCATGGAGAGTGAAGAATGAAGAGCGAAGAGTTTATGGTAGAAAAGATCGAAATGTCGAAGGGCGCAGGGGCGTCGGTCGCCGAATGCCGGCCGTCCTGCCGACCGTCGCCAGCAATTTAACCCCCAATCAAAACCACTTACCATCAACCACTTAGGAGAAAAACAATGGCAATAGGAATAAAGGCAATCATCGAAAAGGTGACAGGAACCGTCGCCGACTGGTTCAAGAAGAGGACGCTCAAGCGCGAGATCATCGTCAACGTCGAGAAGCTCGAGACGCGCGTGGCCGTGCTTGAGAACGACAAGCTGGAGGAGTACATGGTCGAGCATCCCGAGGAGGAGCGGCTCGTCGGCTCCGTCTTCCGGGGCGTCGTGCAGAACCTCGAGGACGACCTTCAGGCGGCGTTCGTAAACATCGGCCTGAAGAAGAACGCGTTCCTCCACTACTGGGACATGACGCCGGACGCGGAGGCGTTCCTGGACGAGCTGGACTGCCCGGACGATGAGGAGGACGAGGACGAGGAGGAGCGTCCCGCCAAGGGAGGCAAGGGCAAAGGAGGCAAGGGCAAGGCCGGCAAGGGCAAGAAGCGCCGCTCCAACCGCCTGACCAACGAGCAGGTCCACGAGATGTTCAAGCCTGGCACGCCGATCACCGTGCAGGTGACGAAGGACCCGATCTCGACGAAGGGGCCGCGCGTGACCGCGAACCTTTCCATCCCAGGCCGCTACCTCGTGATGATGCCCGGCGCCGCCACGCGCGGGGTCTCGAAGAAGATCAGCGACGACGCGGAGCGCAAGCGCCTTAAGAAGATTCTCGACCGCCTGCCGATCCCGGCGGAGGTGGGCATCATCGCGCGCACCGCCGCCGCCGGCGCCGCGCCGAAGGCGATCGCGCGCGACCTGCGCAACCTGCTCGAGGAGTACAACGAGCTTCAGCACAACGTCAAGACGCGCCTCGCGCCGTGCTGCGTGTTCCAGGAGCCGGGCCTAGTGGAGCGCGTCGTCCGCGACTGGCTCACGGAAGACATAGAGTGCGTGGTGATCGACGACGAGACGACCTTCGACGAGATGCGCGACGTCACCAGCAAGATCTCGCGCCGCGCGCGCAACAAGCTGCGCCGCTACGACGGCCCGGTGAACATCTTCGACCACTTCGGCGTCGAGAAGCAGCTGAACGCCGCCTTCCGCCGCCAGGTGCGCCTGAAGTCCGGCGGATATCTCGTCATCGACGAGACGGAGGCGCTCATCGCCGTCGACGTGAACACCGGCCACCACAAGAGCAAGGGCACCGGCAAGGACGCCCAGGAGCAGGCCATCCTCGAGGTGAACAAGGAGGCCGTCGCCGAGGTGGCGCGCCAGCTGCGCCTGCGCAACATCGGCGGACTCGTGGTGCTCGACCTCATCGACATGAAGAGCATGAAGCACCAGCGCCAGGTCGTCAAGGAGCTGAAGGCCGCCCTGAAGCGCGACCGCGCAAGGACGCGCGTCCTCAACATTTCCGACCTCGGCCTCCTCGAGATGAGCCGCCAGCGCCACGAGAAGTCCATCCTCTCCAAGCTCAGCTCGGCCTGCCCATGCTGCCACGGGTACGGGCACGTGAAGAGCCCGCTCGCGATCTCCATCGAGCTCCAGCGGCAGCTCACCACGATCCTCCGCAAGTGCGAGGAGGAGAAGAAGCCGTTCGTGCCGAAGATCGTCATCTCGCCCGCGGTGATGAACCGCCTGCGCACCGAGGATTCGCAAATCCTCTCCGAGCTGCAGGCCAAGTTCAACACGAAGCTTACGTTCGTCTCCGAGCTCCACCGCCACCCGGAATCCTATTCCATCCTAGACGCGGAGTCCGGACAAGTGATATACTCTTCGGGCGGCCCTACGGCCACCATGTGACAAGGAACCCGACATGAAGAAGAAACTCGCCACCATCATCGTTCTCTGCACGGCAATCGCGCAGGCGCAGCTTCTCGAATCCCTTCTCGGCGAACCGGAAACCCAGGAGGAGACGGGCGGCAAGACGGCACAGAAGCTGACCGTCAGCGGCGACTACCTGTCCGCCAGCCGGTCTACTGGCGAACTCGTCGCCACCGGCGGCGTGAAGGCCGTGGCCAGCCCATACCGCTTCCAGGCAGACCGCATCAGCCGCAGCGCGGACGGACGCTACGACTTCGGCGGCAACACGCTGATGACGACCTGCACGAACGACGACTGCCATCTCCACTGGAGCCTTTCCGGAAACTTCACCTACCGCGAGCAGCACTCCGTCACGGTCAAGGACGCGTGGGTGCGGATGTGGGACGTTCCAGTCCTCTGGATCCCGTACTGGTACTATCCGCTCAACACGGACTACGGCTTCCGCTTCATGCCCGGATACACGTCGCGCTGGGGCGGCTATATCCTTACCGGATACGTCTACGACCTCATCAACGAGGGCAAGCCGGACAGCGCCTCCCTCGGCGGATCAACCTACGCCGACTACCGCACCAAGAACGGCTTTGCGCTCGGCCAGACCATCCGCTGGAACCTTAAGGACCTTGGCGCGGGCAAGATCAAGGCGTACAACGCGTGGGACATGGACTACGACCGCTACAAGGACCACTGGGCCGACCAGAGGCATCGCTACCAGAACTGGGGCAGCGACGTTGATCGCCAGCGCTACCGCATCATGCTCGACCATTCGGCCGACTTCACGGAGCGCGATTCCTTCCGCCTGCACGCCACGTACCTTTCCGACTCCTGGGTCCAGCGCGACTTCTTCGAGCGCGACGAGCGCGGAGAATCCATCCCCTCCAACGAGGCGTCATACGAGCATCGCGAGAACAACTGGGCCGCCGGCGGTTCCGTGTCGGGCCCGATCAACGACTTCTACGGCGGCACCGCGCGCCTGCCTGAAGGCTGGCTCGCGATCTCCCCGCAGCCGATCTTCGACCTGCCGGTCAACTACGAGTCGCAGACGCGTGCCGGGTACCTCAACCGCGACTACGCCCGCTATCCCGGCGCTTCCGACACGATGTTCCGCTACTCGCCGTACATCGGGCCCGACGGACAAGGTGCCGACTACCAGGCGTTCCGTGCCGACACGGCGCACCGCGTATCCGCCCCCTTCAAGCTCTGGGACGTGCTGTCCGTAGTGCCGCGCGCCACGTACCGCGGCACCTACTGGAGCGACAGCGGCGACATGCGTTCGCTCCGCACCGAAGACGGCAGCAGCGCCGCGTCCGGCAGCGCCATCTACCGCAACATCGCAGAGTTCGGCTTCACTGCCAGCGCGCGAGGCACCGGCCAGATAGGCGAACGCTGGCACCACGTCGTGGAGCCGTATCTCGACTACTCGTTCCAGACCGTGCAGACCTCTGGCAACAAATCCCGGCGCGCATACATCTTCGACGGCTACGACGGCGCGACCGAATGGCTCGACCAGTTCGGCTTCGAAGGGCGCGGGCTCCCATACAACTGGCACGGCGTCAGGCCGGGCATCCGCAACTACTTTCGCCTCTCCGACGAGAACGGCATCTCGCGAACGGTCCTCGACACGGACTTCTACGTGGCCGTCCCGTTCGAGGACTACAGCCGCTACGGCAGCAGCGAAGGCGTATGGAGCGGCTATCCCAAGGACAACGACGACCCCCACTACAGCAAGACGGGCAACGTGGTGCCCGGCGCGCGCGTACGCCTGAACCCGACGAGGAAGACCTCCTTCGGCACGCGCGTGGAGTACGACACCGACAACGACAAGGTCGCGTACGCCGACGTTTCGTTCAAGCACCTCGTGACGCGCGACTTCAGCTGGTACGTGGGCTACATCGGACGCGACCACCGTATCTGGGACTACGTGCCGTCTTACTACGACCGCTGGGACTGGGAATACACGAACCTCATAAAGCTAGGTTTCGAGCATCAGGTGTGCGACCACTTCGCATGGTCTCCGTACATCCGCTACGACTGCCGCATGAACGAACTCGACGAGGTGGGCTCGTGGTTCGACATCATGACGGACTGTCTCGCCTTCAGGTTCCTCGTCTCGTTCGAGGACAGCTACACGCGCATCGACGGGTCAAAGCGCCGCGCCGACGTGCACGTAGGTTTCTTCATCTACCTCCGTGCGCTCGGCCCCAACTCGTTGCTCGACCTCGCCCGCTTCTAGGCACGGTGGCACCTATGCCCGGAGGATGTCCCAAAGCATGCGCGGGGCGTCGCGCAGGATGCGCAGGGAGCTGCGCTTTCCTCCGTGCCATGCGACAGGCACCTCCGCGACCGTGCCCCCGGCTCGGAGGACGCGCTTGACGAGCTCCACGTCAAACGCGAAGCGCTCTATCCGCTGTGCCTCGAAGATCTGGCGCATCTTGTCCATCTGAAACAGCTTGAAGCCGCACTGCGTGTCCTGCACGTTCCTTACGCCCACAAGCCATACGAACGCATGGAACAGGCGAGAGAGGACGCGTCGGCAAAACGGCATGCCTGCGCGCCCGTACCGGCTCCCGCACACCATCCATGCGTCGGCGCGCCGCGCCAGGCTGGCAAACTCCGTCAGGGGCGCGGAAAGATCCACGTCGCTCATCAGCACCCAGCCACCCTTCGCCGCCAACGCACCGGTCTTGACCGCAGCGCCCTTGCCACGGTTGACAGGATGCCGCAGGATCCTCACCGGCGGAACGGGCGGCTCGCCCGCTCCGTCAAGCCCAAGGTCAAGCGGCGGCACCGCCCCGTCGTCCACGAATATCGCCTCCACCAGCTCAAACCCGCAGCCCGCCGCGCAGGCAGCCAGTTCCGGGAGACGGGCCACCAACGCCCGCGCAAGGTCGGGCGCGTTGTAAACGGGTATGACAAGCGAGAGCGTTTTCACGGTTCGAAGCGGGCAGATGCATCTGCCCCAAGTTTGCGGAATGCCTCAGGCAGCAGGTCGCCGAGGTCGGAGAGCGGCCTCCATTCGAATTCTATCCAATCCTCGCGGGCCCTGGCATCTCCTTCCGCAAGCGAAAGCTCGTATACCAGGTTGATCTCTGCGTGAGGCTTGCCGTGCTGGAGAAATGAATTTTCCACCACGCCGAGGAATGCCCCCGTCGCAGAATCAAGGCCCAGCTCCTCCTTGATCTCGCGCACGAGCGCCTGGCGACCGGTCTCTCCAAACTCAATGTGCCCGCCAGGCAGGTATGTTGTCTTGCCGCCCTTCGCCTTGCAGAGCAGTATCTTCCCGTCGACCACGCACACCCCCCGCGCGATGGTTTCGATTCCGGCCAGCTCGTACTCGTTCATGGACTGATTACCTCTTGAGAAAGGACATTCGACGACCGACAACCATGACACCTTTCGGCGTTTTATTCACCTGTTCACCGGCACCTTTTCACTGTTTCAGCCCCATCCACGGAGCGAGGCGAACGCTACGCGCCTCGCGCGACTGGTGCGTGGCGCCGGGCGCGCCCATCTCCAGGGCCGAAAGGCGCGTAAGCAGGGCCTGCTGGGCGGCGGCGTGCTGCTGCCGTTCCTCTTCCGCCTTCTGCCGCTCCTCCATCAGCTCCTGCTCGCGACGCTGTAGCTTCTCGCGCGTCTCCTGAAGCTGGCGGTAGACAGCCGTCAGGTCGCCTGTCTGCTGCTGGAGCCGCTTGACCTCGATGTCGCGTTCGCGCAGCTTGGCGGAGAGGTCGCGAATCTTCTGCTCGCTGTCGAGCACGGTCTTCTCCTGCAGGATGCGGAGCGCGTCCAGCTCCTGCCTCATCTGCGTGGTGCGCGGATCTTCAGGATGCGCAAGGAGCGCCCTCCTCGTCATGTCCTCCGCGTCCGTGCCGATGTGCTTCAGTATCTCCTGGCGCCGCGCCAGCAGTCGCTCGGTCCGCTCGCGGCGATACTTGCGCAGGGCCTCCGCCTCGCGGTTCTCCGCATCGAGCGCCGCCGCAAGCTCGTCAGCCTCTTCCTTCATGAGGGCGTAGACCGCGGCCTGCGCGTCGGCGGCAAGGCGCGCGGTGGGCGGCAGGCGCTTGATCTCGTCGGAAAGGGACAGTATCTTAGCCTCGTACTTGGCCTCGCTGGCGCGCGCGGCCGAGACGGCCTCCTGCGCCTTGGCGATCTCGCCGTCCTTGGCCGCAAGTTCCGAGTCCTTCGCCTTGAGCGCCGAGCTGGTCTCGGCGAGCTCGGAGTCCTTCGCCGCAAGCGCGTCGTCTTTCGCGGCAAGTTCGGAATCTTTCGCCTCCAGCGCGGACGCGCGCTCCGCGAGCTCGTTGTTGCGTTCGGCGAGGACGGAATCCTTGGCCTCCAGGAGCTTCTGTGCGTCGGCGAGCTCGGAGCGAATGGTCTTGGCCTCCTCGCGCATCTGCTTGATCCTGGCTTCAAGGCGCACGTTCTGTTCCCGCAACGCCTGAAGCTCGGCGGCGCCGTTAGTGTCCTTAAGGTCTTGCGGGGGATTAGAGTCCTTAACGTCTCCAGGGCCTTTAATGTCCTTAGGTTCCGAATTGGGCTCCGAAAAGCCTTGTTGTCCATCCCCGTCGCCCGCCGCCGTCTCCACGAAGGCAGGCCGCACCTCCACAAGCCGACTGCCGCGCGGCAACCGGCCGCTCGAGAGCAATGCCTGTGCGGCGCACTTGTTGAAGGGGCCGCGCGGCTGGCCGTCGCCGATATCGATAGACCAGCGCATGTCGAGGAACGGTATCTCCGTCGCGGGGCGCCACGTCTCGCCGTCCTCGGAAATGTCCTGTCCCGGCTGGATGCGCCCCATGCGCGCCCATTCGATCAGCCGCTCCTTAGTTTCTGGACCGAACGTCTCGTCCTGCGTCCGCAGATACCACTGGTTTTTCATTGTCCGTCACTTCTTGGTCGTGAAGAATTTCTTGACGTGGAGCGGCCCCATGCGCGCCAGCTCCTGCTGGGCGCGGCGCTCAAGGTCGGCAAGCGCCGAGACGCTTCCGAAGTCGAACGCCTGGCGTGCGACTGGCGGCGGCATTTCGTCGACGACGATTTCCGGCTCGACGACCTCCGACGACCATTCGCGCGCGTGCGGCGTCTGCCGCTTCGCCATCTCCTCCTTGAGCTGGGCGACCTGCCCCTCGAACTGCGCGAGCTCCGTCCGCAGCCTTCGCACCTCCGCGTCGCGCTCCGCCAGCATCTGCTCCGTGCGGGCACGGTCGCCCTCCTTCTGCGCCACAGCCTTCGTCAACTCGGCTATCTGGCCGTCGCGTTGCGCCAGCGCCGCCACGTCGGCCGCGATGCGCTCATCGCGCTGCGCGATGGTCTTCTGCGCGGATGCCAGCTGGAGATCCTTCTTTCCTGAAAGCTTCTGCGCCTCTGCCAGAACCTTCTCGCGACTGGCGAGCTCGGCGTCCTTGGCGGCCAACGCCCCTTCCAGCGCCCTCATGCGTTCGGCGCCCGCGCCGCGGTCGTCGAGGAAGAAGCGCGCCTCACGCGAGAGAGATCCGGCCTTCTTGAGGTCGTCCAGCACGTTTCGATGCGTCGGGCCGTAGAACTGGCCGGGCTCGTTCTCGACTACCCAGTTCATCTCCAGCTCCGGCTTCAGCGGAGCCAGCATCCAGTTCCTGAGATCGGAAGAGATGCCTGCAAGCGGCTCTATGCGCCCGTCCTTGACCCAACCCTTGAGCGTCTCAAGGTCGATCGGGCCGAACACCTTGCCGGCCGTGTTCTTGACATACCACTTTTTTTCCATGGCGATATTGTAGCATAATCAGTTGGCCGCCGCTTGACGGAATTCGACGCGGCGGAGAAATCTTATCTGGAGATATGTGAATCCGACGAGCGCCACGCCCAGGAACCAGGCCATCGTCGTGGCCGTTGAGAAGCGCAGGTTATTGTACGCTTCCTTCCAGATCGCGAGCGAGAGGACGCTCGTCGCGTCGCCCGGCCCTCCGAACGTGAGGAGGAAGATCGACCCCATCCCCTGGAAAGCCGCGATGAACGCGCCCACGAAGTTGATGACCATGAGCGGCATCAGCTGCGGAAGCGTGACGTGACGGAAGCGCCCGAGGATGCCGGCGCCGTCGATCGCCGCCGCCTCGTAGTAGTCCGGAGGCAGGCTCCCCAGGGCAGCCACGTAGATGAGGCTGGCCATGCCCGCGCCCGCCCAGACGCCAGGCAGGATGCAGCACGTCATAGCCCACGCGGGATCCTGCAGCCACGCCTGGCGCCCGATCCCGAAGAACGCGAGCATCTGGTTCAGCATGCCGTTCTCCGTGGGATCGAACATCATCTTCCACAGCAGCATGATCACGAGCGCGCTCGTGAGGTGCGGCAGGAAGTAGACGGTACGGAAGAATATCTTCCCGCGCGGAATCTCGGTGAGCAAGAGCGCCAGCACCACGGGCGTCACGAACCCTAGCGCCAGCGTGATGCCCACGTACTGCAACGTGCGCCACCACGCCTTCCAGAAGCCGGGATCGGACGCTACTCGGATGAAGTTGTCGAGCCCTTGCCATTCGCCGCTCCCGACGATGCGGTAGTCCTGGAACGCCATCACCGCGCCTCGGATGAGCGGCCAGTAGCTCCAGAGCGCGATGGAGAGAATGGCCGGCAAGAGGAAGAGCCAGGGAATTGAAGATTGAAGATTGAAGATTGAAGATTGTCGAATGTCCGATGTCGGCTGTCGACCGTCGATAGTCGGGTTCCGCCGCTTTGCCTTCACGACAAGCCAAACGCACACCAGTACGCAGATGGCCAGGATGCCGAGAATTACTCGCGCGAGCGGACGCTTGCGTTCGATCCCGCGCTTGTCGGCGTCGAACATCAGGCCGCGGTTGGCGTCCTCCGTGATCGACTTCAGCGCGGCGCGGTAGTCGAATTCCTTCCCCGCGTCGCTCAGCAAGATTCCGAGGAACCGGCGGCTCACCAGGTCGCTCGCCGCCTGCCAGAAGCCGACGGACGGCTCCGTCACGGCCCTTATCCTCCCCGCCTCCAGGTCTTCGTACATCTTGCGGATTCCCGGCGGCACCTCGGCCAGATGCTCGGTGAAGCCGAGCCGCTTCAGGTCGGACGGCAGGCACCATCGCGCGCGCCCCTCCGCCACATTTTTCCGTACCGTCTCGTCGTACACCTCCACCGACGTCAGCTCGCTCACGCACGCCCACACGTCGTCGCGCTCGTTCTTCGGCCTCCGCCCCACGCCCTCCGTGAGCGCGTAGAAGTGCTTGTGCGCCTGCAGGACGGGGCGGCACTTCTCATCCGCCGCCGGAAACGGCATGAGCCCGATCTGCTCCGCAGGGAAGTTCAGGCTTTCGGTAAGGTACGTCACCAGGTCCTCGCCGCCGAACACGCTCACTATCTCGCCCTGCACGAAGAGGTCCGCTATCTCGTTCGAGAGCGAGAGCTGCGGCAACGCGCGCACCACGCCGTTCGTGATGAGCGAATGCAGGAAGTTTGCCGCCCGCAGGCATTCCGGCGAATCGAAGCACGCCTCCCATTGACTTCCACCTTTTGGCAGCCGGCCTTCGACACCCGACATCCGGGAATCGATATTCGACATTCGGATTACGTCTCCGCCGGCCGCACCGACCCAAGGCAGGAAGCCCCACGGGCGGTTCTCGATGCCGAACGCGCGCTGGCCGCGCTGGAGCGTCGCGCCCGCGATCGCCTTGTCGCGGAATGTAAGGCGTTCGCACCATGCGGCGAACTCGCTCCACGTGCGCGGCGGTGCTTCTGGATCGAGCCCCGCCGCCTTGACGAGATCCTTGCGGTATACGATGCCATAGTAGGCGAATCCGGGAGTGGGGACGGCATACACCTTGCCGTCCTTCGTCGCCACGTCGCGCCAGAGCTGCGGCACGTCCTTCCAGCCGGGCCACCTCGCCTCGGCGTCGGAGAGCCTGCCGTCGCCGTCAACGTCCTCGCCCAGCCACTCGTTGAGCGGATAGCAGAAGCCCTCCTCCACGTCGTGGCGCAGGATATGGAACCACGCCTTGTAGACATCCGGCGCGGTGCCGCCGGCGAGCGCGAGCATGAACGTGGCGCGTCCGCCGGCGCCGGGAAGCGTGAGTCCGCCCCACTGGAACGGGCGGATGTCGGGCCGCTTTGCGGTAAAGGAGAGTATCTGCTTCGTCGCCGGATCCTCGGGATGGTCCGGGCGATAGCACATCAGGAACGTCACGTCCGTCGCGAGCGCGGCAGAGACGGCAAGAACGGAGAGCATGACGCCCAGCGCCGCCGTCAACCTGTCGCGCACGGTTCTCATGCCGACCGCCTATGCGAAGAGCTTGGCGAGCTTCTCGAGCTTGGCGACGTTCGCCACCAGCTCGGCGCGCTTCGCCTTCTGTCCCTCGACGATCGCCGCCGGCGCGTGCGCCACGAAGTTCTCGTTCGAGAGCTTCGCGTCGATAGACCTGATGAAGCCCTGCGTCTTCTGCAGCTCGGCGGCGATGCGCTTCGCCTCGGCGGCCTTGTCCACCAGCCCCTCGAGCGAGAGGTAGATCGTGCCGAGCTTCGTGAGTGTGCCGGGCATGGCGCGGTCGGCGCCGTCGGAGACGATTTCGACCGTCTCCGCGCGAAGGGCTTTCTGCATCGAGGCGAGATCGGCCGCAAGCTGCGCCGCTGTGGCGGCGTCCCTCGCGTCGATCGTCACCGTCACGAATGCGGCGGGGTTCACCTTGTACTCGGCGCGGAGCGCGCGGCCGGCGGTGATCATCTCGCGCTTGGCGTTCACGTAGTCGTACACCTCGTCAGTGAGGCCCCACGCCTTCTTCTCCTCGTCCGTATAGCCCGTGGGGTACTCGGCGCGGAGGATCGTCTCGTTCTCGCCGAGGAAGCCGAGCTGGTGCGCCACCTCCTCGGTGACGAACGGCATGTAGGGATGCAGCAGGCGGAGCGCCTTCCAGAAGACGTCGCGCAGGATCGCGAACGCGGTCGCCTTGTCGGGCGCGTCCTTCGCGTACTCCACGTACCAGTCGCAGATCTGCGTCCAGAAGAAGTCGTAGATGGCGAGCGCACCGTCCTGGATGCGGTACTTCCCAAGGAGTTCCTTCATCTTCGCGCACGCCTTGTCGCAGGCGATGAGGATGTGCTTCTCGTCTGTGGACAACTGGACAGGGCTGGCGGCCCCGAACCCCGCCTGCGGCATCGCTTCGCGATTCATCTCGATAAAGCGGGCGGCGTTCCATATCTTCGTGCAGAAGTTGCGGCCTATCTCGAACTTCTCCTTGCTCACCTTGGAGTCGCAGTCGAGCGACGTGATGAGGGCGATGGAGAAGCGGAGCGCGTCGGCGGAGTATGCCTCGATCAGCTCAAGCGGGTCGAGCGAGTTGCCGAGCGACTTCGACATCTTCCGGCCCTGCGCGTCGCGCACGATGCCGTGGATGACTATGTTCTTGAACGGCGGCTTCTTCATGAAGTGGATGCCGGCCATCATCATGCGGGCCACCCAGAAGAAGATGATGTCCTGCGCCGTCACGAGGTCGGTGGTCGGATAGTAGTAGTCGAGGTCGGCCGTCTTCTCCGGCCAGCCGAGCGTGGAGAAAGGCCACAGCCACGAGGAGAACCAGGTGTCGAGAACGTCGGGATCCTGCTCGAGGTCGGCGAGCGTCAGCGCGT
>Ga0310697_10001966_pt1 | contig 22665 bp, 16 predicted proteins | sample 172DNAGHGlowgp2_FD_203883 | JGI IMG/M metagenome (GOLD analysis project Ga0310697, IMG submission 203883) | Sheep rumen microbial communities from Palmerston North, Manawatu-Wanganui, New Zealand - 1728 DNA GHGlow gp2 (v2) (version 2) | ecosystem: Host-associated > Mammals > Digestive system >...
GCCGTCAGAAAAGCGCCCTCTGCGTACTGATTCAGCAGCGCGTCGGTAAAGGTCCGATAGCCGATGATGCCGACGACCACGGAAAACAGCACCAGCAGCAGCACGATGCCGGCTATGCTCTTGACGGTAATGTGTTGACGCAGCCACTTCATGGAATACTTTTTATCTTTTCCGGGCAACGGTCATTCGACGGTCAGAATGTCCGAAAAACCGGTGACCTCGAAGATCTCCCGGATCATTTCGTTCGTATGGATCACTTTCATGGTCCCCTGCCGGTTCATCGTCTTCTGCGCCGCAAGCAGCACGCGAAGCCCTGCCGAAGAGATGTAATCGAGCTTCTCAAAATCGAAGGTCAGCTCCTCCGCGTCCGCAAGCGCGTCGTTCAGCACCGCCTCCAGCTCCGGCGCGGTCAAGGTATCCAGCCGCCCTTCAAGGGCGATCGTCAGCGCCTTTTCATTTTTGGTTTTATGAATCGTCATTGCTTTGCTCCTTTTTCTCCCGCTATGCGTTATCCGATGATTCGTTCCGGTCCGTGAAAACCCGGATACCGGCGCCGCAAAACGCGCGGCGCCGGATATGCTTCGGTCGGACCGCTTACGGTCTGCCGTAATAGAACTCGGTCGCGGTCACGTTTTTCTGGATCAGAACGGAGCTCTGATGAAACGCCGCGATCAGGTCGTCCGCAGCGGCGTGAACGGCTTCCGCGTTCGTGTCGCTCAGATAGATCACGATCGTGTATTCGCGATAGAGCATCTCTCCGTCTGCCCAGCCGCCGTTCGCCTCCTGGATCGTCCAGCCGCCGACATGCTTGAGCAGGATCTCCTCCGCTTTCGTTTTGGCTTCGTCCGGCGTGAACACCGGCTCGTTCGTATCCTTATCGTTCGTACCGAGATACATGACGTACTGCACGTCCCCCGCTGCCTGCTTCGGCAGCAGTGCAACGATCAGTCCCGCGACCGACAGGCACAGCGCGACGGCGGCAAGAACGATTGCAGCGACAGATCTTTTATTCATAGCGGTAAACACCTCTCGGATCGTACCCGCGTCCGTTACATCTGCTGATGCAGCTTGCGGAACTTTGCGGACTTGGAATCGAGCATCCGGAAGCTCTCCTCCGACGGGATATCGTTCTTGCCGGATTCGATGTAGTTTCTCAGCACGCCGACCAGTACGAACGGCTTGATAAAGACCGAGTGGATGATCGCCCACACGATGATCCCGATGAGCGCCGCGAAAGCGATGGGCAGCGTTTTGGGATTGCTGAGGATCTGCGCGAGCCAGTTCGACGTATCGGTAAGGTTTTCCGTCATCCACGCCGCAAGCGGCTCATAGAACGTCTGCCCCTTCAGGATCAGGTACGAAATGACGCCGGATACGCCGCCGATCCCGAGCAGAGAAACAAAGCCTATGCCGAACACGCGGCCCATGTTCTTCGCAAACGTCTTGCCGTGCTTGAAATACAGCACCGCGCCTTCGCACGCCGCCCGCGCGGGCTTGACCTCCTTGCGGTAGAAGACCCAGCCGAGGCAGCAGTCGCAAAGGTAATTGACGATCGTCTGCATGACGGAGCTCACCGCGCCGCCGATCGCGCCGCCGGTATCGCCGCCGATGCTTTCCCCGAGCTTCGTGACGCCGCGGCCGATCTGGTTGAAGATCCCGCGGATCACGCCGGTGATCGCGAAGAACGCCGCAACGGTCGCGAAGCGCTCCTTGACGACCTTCTTGCCCTCTTTGATGACGTCGTCGGGCAGCTCGCCTTCGGAAACGCCGCGGGTCATCATGGCGATCTGTCCGGCTTTCAGCGCATAGGAAATGAACCGCGTAATGAGGATCAGCGCAACGATGCCGATCACGCCGCCGATCAGCAGACCGATCGGTCCGTTTTGCGCGTATTTTTCGCCGAGGAAATAGCCGAGCGTTCCCGCGCCTAAAAGCAGCGCGACCGAAATGATATCCCAGAGCACGCGGCGCAGGGAGAATCCGAGCGTCTTTCTGTAGATTTGTTTGTTGTCCATAATGCCTCCTGATCCTTGTCTTTGTTGTATTTCGGAAAGTCCCGTACGATTTACGGGATCTCAGCCCTTCAGGGTGTTGAAGATGATCTTGCGGGAACCGCCCTTGTCGTCCGTAGCGCCGCTGCGCGCGAATGCAAGCGCGACGACGAACAGCAGGTCGAGGTTCTTTTCACTCGTGAAGATGCGATAGAATCCCGCAACCGGGACCTTGTTCGCGATCGCGTGCTCCTCCGCGTCCTCCTCATGGACGTACTGGCTCGAAGCCTCGATATAGCCGATCTCCGCGCCGTCTCTCGAAACCGTGTAGGACGGGAACAGGACCTTGCCCTGCGCAAAGCGGGATTCCACCTTGACGCCGTTCCGCTTCAGGTGCTTCCAGATGTCCTCGCCGTCCAGCGAGAAAGTGTAGTGGTTGTCGAGCAGGAAGGAATTCCAGTCGGTCTCCTCCTGATGTCCGACGAGGTGCGCCCTGGTCGTGCCGTGCTCATAGTCGATGAAGTCGAAGCCGAACGGACCCGCCAGCGTGAACTTCGTCATCTTCGCCTCGTAGAGGACGTTGCGGTCCTTGTCCTCGATGCGATGACCGTACTTCGGCGTGCCGAGGTCGGTCAAGAAGTACAGCTCGCGCTCCTCGCCCTGCTCGGACGGCGCATAGACGGTCTCGCCCTGCGTTTCCTTGAGCTTCTTGACGTCGAGCTTCTTTTTGACCGTCAGTCCGACCACCAGAAGCAGGATGACCGCGCCCGCGATCATGAAATAGATGCCGAAGCCCTTCGAGGACGTGATCTTTGCGGGGTTCTGCGGATCATACTGAATATGGACCGTCTTCCCCACCTTGTAAGACGGGCTGTCGGAATCGAGCTGCGCCGTATATTCCTTGCCGTCGACCGTGTACTTCACGGTCACGATCCGTCTGACGTCGTTTTCGGTATTCGGATCGGGGATGTAATCCGGGTCGTTTTCGATGGAAACGATGGTCGCTTCGGTCTTTTCATAGCCCTTCGACCGGAAGAACGTGAAATAAACGCCGACGCCGAGCACGATCACGGCAAGGATCGCCGCGAAGATTTTCAATCCGGGTCCTTTGAATGAGAACATTGTTTTTTCCTCCTGTCAATTGAATTGTTTCCTTTGCCGCCGTCAATCGTTCGGACCGGCAAAAATATATTTTTCAACATTTTATTATAACAAAGCATGTCCAAAGAATGTCCAAATAAACAGCCGTCCTTTCCCTGAAATCCCGAAAAATACGAACCCGTTTCGGCGACGATCGTATCCCTTTTCATATTCAGCTGAGACCCGAAATCAGACTTTATGCCGCAGGGTACGGCAGCAGCCCGGCGTATTCCGGTCCCGCTTTTTTCGTTTGCTGCAATAATAGCTTTTTTCATTTGTACTGTCTTTCCGGGATCCGCAGGATACGGTTTCGCACATTTTCCTGTCCCGCTTTGCACTTTTCCCGTTCTGTTTGTCCGGAAGTATCCGCGCGTTCAGAGCACCCCCCTTGAAGCCGGACCGGCGCCGTCAGTCTCCGGCTTTGCCCGGGGAAACGGTTTTATGCCTTTTCAGAGATCGACCGCACGGCAAGGGAGCAGATCGAATCCGCGGTCCCCCGAACAGCGCCGTCGGAAGGCGTCACCGAGCGTCTGAAAGCCTGGAACCCGCCGGAAGTTTTTTTCGCATGGACGCCCTTCTCGCCCGTGCGGAAGAACTCGTCCCCCGCCGGATCGTCTGCGGCGCATAGCCGTCCGAAACAAGGAAGCGCTCCCGGCGATGCCGTCGGGAGCGCAGTTCGATCGGACGATCATACCGTCTCCGTAAAGAAGCCGAAGGAATCAAGAGACCGGATCACGCGTTCGAGATAGCTGTCATCGATGATCGGCCACTTGAAGCCAAGCCGGAAAAGCGCGTTGACCGTGAAGCGATGGTCGGCTTCAACCAGCGCAAGGTCATCGCCCTCCTTGTTGGAATAGGCGACCAGCGAGAGCACGGTCCGGCTCTCCTCCTCGTGCTTCGTAGCCTCGCTGAGCGTGTTCCTGAATTCCGCCTCCGAAACGGTCCTGACGTCAAAGCCGTGCTGCCGTACGACCGCCATCAGGTCCGCCATCGTGACCGAATGATTGTTGTTCACGTGGAAGATGCTGAAGCGGCTGTCCGCGCCGGCGAGCGTCAGGACGGCGTTCGCAACGGAATCGATGGGAGAGAACTCCGCGGGCTGCTCGAGGATCGTGACCGGAACCTGTTTAAGCTGGATGTACGCCCAAAGCGAACGCATGAAGGCGTTCGTCTCGAAGTTGATCTGGAACTCGCCGTCCGTATGCCGTCCCATCAGGTTGCCCACGCGCAGGATCACCGCGTCGAGTCCGCGGTTCACGCGCGCGTTCAGGATCGCACGCTCGGCGAGGAACTTGGTGCGGACGTAATCGTTGTCGACGTTCTGTCCGAAGTAGAGCATATCCTCCCGAAGCTTTTGCAGGTTCTTTGTGCCGATCTCGCCGCCGACGCTGATCGTGGAGATCTGCACGAGACGCTTTTTGCTGCGCACGCAGAAATCGATCAGGTTTTCGACGCCGTGCACATTGATCCGGTCGAGGATATCGTCCTTTGCGAAGTGCTTGACGCAGGCTGCGCAGTTGATGACGGCGTCGGCGTCCGCCGTTTCGAGCGCGGTGAGGCTCTCCGGCACGGTGATATCGCCGTCCACACAGAAGATGCGCTTGCCGAACAGCTCCGGCATCATCTCGCCGAAGTAGTACATCAGCATCGTCTTCATGCGCTTTTCCGCCGTTTCGTAGCGGCCGCGGCGGATGAGGCAGGTGATCTTTCCGTCCGTGTTTTTGAGATATGCGTACAGCACGTGGATGCCGAGGAAGCCCGTCGCGCCGGTGAGGATGACGTTTCCGAGCGGATGCGCGGAGATCTCGTCCACACGGTCCATGGTATTGACCTTGATCAGCTCGTTGATCGCGGTATAGTCGAAGTCCGCTGCCGCCCTGGACTTCTCGTCCTTTCCCTGACCGACGATCACGCGGGCGAGCTCGCGGGCGGACGGGTTTGCAAACACATCCTTATAGACGATCGGATAGCCCTTGTTCATGGCGAACATGACGATCTCCGCCACGCTGATCGAGCTGCCGCCGATGTCGAAGAAGCTGTCCGTCGCGCTGACCCGATCAAGCCCGAGGATCGACGCGTATTTCTCGCAGATCTCGCGTTCGAGCGGCGTCGCCGGCTCCACGAAGACGCCGGTCTCCTCGCGCCGTTTCGGCTTCGGCAGCGCGCGCTTGTTGACCTTCTGATTCTGATTCAACGGGATCGCGTCGAGCTGCATGAACGCCGCCGGGATCATGTACGAGGGCTTTTTGCTGCGGATAAAATCGCTGAGCTTTCCGAAGTCCACCGCCGCGTCCGAAACGACGTAGGCGGCGATGTATTTTCCGCCGAACGCCTCGTCCTCGAACGCCTGCACGGTAACGTCGCGAATGCCGGGATAGTCGCGTATGACGCCCTCGACCTCGGCAAGCTCGATGCGGAAGCCGCGGATCTTGACCTGACCGTCGTTGCGGCCGATGAAGTCGATCCTGCCGTCGTTGAGACGCCGTACGATGTCGCCGGTGCGGAACACGCGGTCAAAGCCGGGACTGCTGCAGAACGGATTCTTCGTGAACACCGCTGCGGTCCGTTCCGGAAGATTCAGGTATCCGCGTCCGACGCCGCGTCCTGCGATCCAGAGCTCGCCCATCGCGCCGACCGGCATCTCGTGACCGAAGCTGTCGACGACGTAAAGCTTATAGTTGGACAGCGGCGATCCGATCGGAATGCGGTCATAGAGCCGGTCGACCGGCTGCGTCGTGGAAAAGATCGTGCACTCGGTCGGTCCGTAGCCGTTGGTGAGCGTGTAGCCCTTCGGCGGCTGCAGCGGTACGAGTTTTTCGCCGCCGACGGACAGATGCCGAAGCTTTGCGTCCTGAATCTGCGAGGCGAACAGACGACCCATCTGCGTCGTCATAAAGACGTGCGTCACGCCGTTCTTTTGATAGTATTCGTTCAGCAGCGGCAGATCGATCCGAAGGTCCTCCGGCACGATGCATACCGCCGCGCCGGTCGTGAGCGCCGGGTACATGTCCATCATGTTCGCGTCGAAGCCGAAGCTGGCGTACGCGGCGACGACCGATTCGGGCGTCAGTTCATAGTACGTCCGGTACCAGTCGCAGAAGTTGACAAGGTTTTTATGCGTCAGCATCACGCCCTTCGGCTTGCCTGTGGTGCCGGAGGTATAGAGCAGGATGAACAGGTTGTCGGGGCTTAAACCGGACTCGACCGCGCCGCTCTCCGGAAGCGATGCGATATCCTTCAGAAGCAGCACGGGACCCTTGTAATCCGGCAGCAGGTCCAGAAGCGTCTCGTCCGTGATCAGCAGCTTCGCATTCGCGTCGCCGATCATGTACTGCAGACGTTCGGTGGGATAGCCCGGGTCGAGCGGCTGATACGCCGCGCCCGCCTTCAGCGCGCCGAGCGCGGTCACCGCCATGTATTCGCTGCGCGGGATCAGGATGGATACGACGTCCTCCTGTCCGATCCCGAGGCGCCTTGCGTATGCCGCGATCCGGTCGGACAGATCGTCGACCGCGCGATAGCACATGCGAACGTCGCCGCAGATCAGTGCGGTGCGGTCCGGATACCGCGCGGCGATCCGTCTGAACTGTGTCGCGATATCGGCGTCCTCGATCTCCTTCTCGGTACGGTTGAACGCCGCAAGCTGTTCCCTCCCGTCTTCCGTCAGCAGCGAGATCGCGTCAAGCGGTTCATCTCTTAACAGCGCTTTGAGCGCCTGCTCCAGGCTCTCGAGCAGGGAGCGGACGTCCCATTCTTCATAGTGCTCCGTCTCGTATTCGCAATCGATCCTAAAGCCCTCCTCCGTGTCGAACACAAAGAAGGTCAGCGGCGCCTTTCGGTCGTCCGGCTGGAGCGCAACCTGCTCGGCAGGCCTTCCGCCGACGGTAAAGGCCCCGCCGATCGCGCCTTCATAGACGAACAGGATGTTTGCCTTGACGTCGAACGCGCGGGAGATCTCCGCGAACGAATAGATATCGTGCGCCATGCTGTCATTGAGCTGCCTGCCGATGCGCGATACGAACGCACTGCCGGTCTCGTCCTTTTTCAGATCGCAGACGACCGGAAGCGTGTGCACGAACATGCCGATGGAATCCATCAGCCGCGCGTCGTTCCTGCCATTGTAGACGGTGGTATAGACGCAATCGCTGCGGGCGAGGAACTTTGCAAGCGTGAAGCCGAACGCCGCGTTCCAGAGCGCGTTTGCAGTGGTCCGCGCGTTCTTCAGGAACCGCTCCGCGGCGGCGCGGTCTACGGCGACGCGATGCGACAAAAGCCCGACGTCGGCGACCGCATCATTCTTGTCGCGCACGGGCAGGCAATCGGCGTCCAGTCCGTCGAGCAGGGCGGTATAGTAAGCCTTCGCCTCCGCGTATGCCGGTCCCTTGCGAAGCGCTTCTTCCTCCAGCGCATATTCAAATCCGGTAAAGCGTTCCGCTTTCGGCGTGCCGCCGCCGTAGGCAAGCTCAAGATCGCGCAGGAGCACGATGAGCGATTCTCCGTCAAAGACCAGATGATGCGCGTCGAAGAACAGATACAGGCTCGCGCCGTCCCGAATCAGCGCGGCGCGCACGAGCGGCGCGTCCGTCAGGCGGAACGGGCGGACGAGCTCGGAAAAGCCGAGATGCAGGTCCGATCGATCGAGGATTTCGATCTCGATCGGATCCGTATCGTGCCGCTCGGCCATGACCTTGCCGGATCCGGAAACGACGAGCTGCATCTTGAGATACGGATGCGCGTCGATCGCCGCAGTCAGCGCTGCTTTGAGGCGGTCGGCATCGACCGAGGGGTCGAGCTTCAGAAGCAGCGGGATGTTGTATGCGGTCGAGTTCGGACTTGCAAGGCATTCCACATAGACGCCCTGCTGTACGCTCGACAGCGGACAGGTATCCGTTTCGCCGGGCTGCGCTTCCTGCGGCGTTTCGGTCGTCCGTTCCTGCTCCGCCGATGGCGCGAGGACCGCCGCAATCTTGCGGATCGTTTCGTACTGACGGAGCTCCGAGATCCGCATGTTGACGCCGAACGCTTCGCTCAAAGCCACGTTCAGCTTCAGCACGCCGACCGAGGTCAGACCCGCGTCCAGAAGGTTCGTATCGATCCCGAACCCCGAATGCCCGATCGCTTCCGCCGCAAGATCGAAAACCTTCTGCTGCGTTTCGTTCTCGGGCGGCGTTTCCTGCTTCTGCTGCCGCTCGGGATAGGGCAGCGCTTTCTTATTGACCTTCTGGTTCTGGTTCAGCGGGATGCGTTCGATCTGCATCGTCACCGCCGGGACCATGTAGTCCGGTTTTTCGGACCGGATAAACGCGTTCAGCGCCGCGACGTCGACCGGCTCGTCGGCGACGACGTACGCCGCGATGAATTTGCCGCCGGACGGCTCCGTAAAGTCCGCAACCGTCGCGTCCTTGATCCCGTCGAAGCGGCGGATGACCTCCTCGACCTCCTTGAGCTCCACGCGGAAGCCGCGAATCTTGACCTGACTGTCGCCGCGGCCCACGAACTGCAGATTGCCGTCCATGAGGAAGCGCACGCGATCGCCGGTGCGATAGGCGCGCTCATAGCCCGGCGCCGTGCAGAACGGATTATTGACATACGCCTTTTCGGTCTTTTCGGGATCGTTCAGGTATCCCGCCGTCACATGCGGGCCGGTGATCCACAGCTCGCCCTTCGCGCCGGGCGGCACAAGACGGCCGGAACCGTCCACGACATATAGCTTGACGTTGTCGACCGCATGTCCGATCGGGATGTCCTCGTACGGCCGGTCCACGGGGAATGCGGTGACCAGCACCGAGCCCTCCGTCGGCCCGTACAGATTATACAGCTGAAAGTCCTTCGGCGGGTCGATCGGCACAAGCTTTTCCCCCGCAACCGAAAGCGTGCGGAGCGTCTTTGTGCCCTGCATGCGCAAAAACTGCGTGCCGACCTGCGTGGTCATGATGGAATTCGTGATCCCGTTCTCGTTGAAATAGCGCTGCAGCGCAAAGAGATCGAGCCGCAGCTCGTCCGGAATGATGTACAGCGCCGCGCCGGAGGTGATAATGGGATAGGTGTCGAACACGTTGGCGTCGAAGCCGAAGCTGGCATAGACCGCGAACCGGCTGTCTTCCCCGAAGCCGAAGAACTCGCGTCCCCAGGCGACGGTGACCATCGTGTTCGCATGGCGGAACATAACGCCCTTCGGCTTTCCGGTCGAACCGGAGGTATACAGAACGATGAACAGATCCTCGGGCGACGGGGCTGCAAGCGCCGTATCGTCGTCCAAAAGCTTTGGGATCGCATCGGTCATCATCCGTTCGCCGGCAAAGTCGTCCGTGATGCGGGGCGAAAGCTCCTCCGTCGTGATCAGAAACGACGCGCCGGAATCCGAAAGCATCTGATTCAGCCGCTCCGTTGGGTACGAGGGATCCATCGGGAGGTATGCCGCGCCCGATTTCAGAACCCCCATCGAGCACAGCAGCATGTATTCGCACCGGGGGATCATGATCCCGATGATGCTGCCCCTTCCTATGCCGCGCTTTACAAGATGCTTCGCAAGGCGCTCGGTGATCTCGTCGACCTCGCGATAGGTGAAGCGCTTGTCGAGATATACAAGGCACTCCGCATCAGGCGTTTTGCGCGCCTGCATCCGGAACAGATCGACGACCGTATGCGTCGTGTCGTATTCCCTTTCCGTGCGGTTGAAGGCGTCGATACGCGCACGGTTCGCTGCGGAAACGGGATCGATCGCGCCGATGCGGTCCGCGGTGCACATCTGCGCCGCGACGGTCTGAAACGTATCGGTAAAGCTTCGGATATAGTCCTCCGTGTACAGAGACCGGCGGTACTTTGCGATCACCGCGTAGCCGTTTTGACGCTTGCGGACCGTGAATTCCAGATCGCAGATCGGATCGTTCGTATTCAAAAGCTCGACCGGCGCGGTCTTCCCGCCGATCGCAATGTCGTTCAGAAGATCCGCATGGTATACGAAGGAGAGGTTCTCGCGGATCCCGTACGTCGCCGCAAGCTCGGAAAAATCGACGCAGTCGTTCTGCTGCATCCGGTAATAGCTGTCATAGACGCAGGAAAGGTATGCCTTTGGGCTTTCGTCCGCCGAGAAGCGGACACGGATCGGCAGCGTACGTACGAACATGCCGACGACCGGATCGTTTTTGAACGCCGAACGTCCGTAATGCGCCGAAGAAAAGACCGCCTCCTCCGTGCCGGCATAAGCCGCCAGCGCAAAGCCGAAAGCGCCGAGAAACAGCGCGTTTTCGCTGATCCCGTTTGTCTTTGCGAAGGTTTCGCCCGCGCCGATCGGAAGGGCGCCGATCGGGATCTCACAAATCCCCATGCCGGAGGGCTTTTCCTTCAGGATCTGATCCGGGTCGAGACGAAAATCGAAATCCGCGCCTTCCAGCTCGTCCCGGAGCATCGCCCGGATCCGTTCTGTCCATTCGGGGTCCTTCACTGCCGGCGTCAGAAGCTCGGAGAACGTCGGCGATTCCTTCGGAAGCGCTTCGCCGCCGTATGCCGCGGCGATCTCGTCGAGCAGCAGATGCAGCGAAAAGCCGTCGAATACGATGTGGTGCACGTCGAGAAGAAGTCCGTCTCCCTCGGGCGTGCTGAGATAGGCGAACCGGTACAGCGGACCGTTTGCAAGATCGAACGGTCTGATAAAGTCCCTGACGCCCTCCTCGATCCTGTCCGCGCGAAGCATATCCACACGAATCTCCGTCCTTTTGAATACGATCGCGGGCACGCCCCGCGATTCCCGAACGACGGCAAACAGCGCCTCATGACCTTCAGCAGCCGTCCCGACCGCGACGATCAGCCGTTCCCGTTCGACGTCCTCCGGGAGCCGCACGAACACCGGAATATTGTATTTCAGCGTATCCGGCGCCTGCACGCATTCAAGATAGATGCCGGTCTGTCCCGCATTCAGATTGATCTCTCTGTTCGATTCCGTCATATGTTCCTCCTGCGTCTGTATGATTCTATTATCGGATTCTGAAAACCAGCGTCAAAACGTTTCTGCCGTCAACGTAGCTCCATCCGGCGTTCGCTGTGAGATCCCGGATAAAACGGATGCCGAGTCCGCCCTCGTCCATGCTTAAGAACTCGTCGTCATCCTTCAACGTTTCCGAGAACGGGTCGAAGCGCGTGCCGTTGTCCCGAAGCTCCACGGTCAGCAGTTCGCCTTCGCGCATGACGCGGTAATCGGCCTCGGTCGCGTTTGCGTATCGCACGATGTTGACGAAGGCTTCTTCACAGGCGAGCACGATCTTTTTCGCGTTCGCGCTCCCCTCGCATTCGGAAAGGATTTTTTGCTTGACCGGCTCGAACGCGTCGAGCGTAAGCGCCAGCGCCGTCCGCTCGTCCGCTCCCGTATAATACGCCGCAACGACCGTGATGTCGTCGAACTGCTCGCAGCTGGCAAAGAACGCGTCGACCGATTCCTCGACCGCCGTTACGGCCGCGCGGCTGTCCGTTCTGCCGAGCGTCTCCGTAAGCTTCAGGAGCCGTTCCGTGCCGTAAAATGTTTTTTCCGTGCTGACCGCCTCGGTCACGCCGTCGGTATACAGCAGCACACCTTCGCCGGGCGCGAGCGTCAAGGTCTCCGTTTCGATGTCCGCGTCCGGGAAAAGCCCGAGCGCGATGCCGGGCTTCGGCTTCATATACGCAGCCGCGCCGCGCTTCAGCAGCACGGGCGGGTTATGTCCCGCGTTGGCGCAGCGGACCGCCCCGGTCTGCGGGTCGATGAGCATTGCAAAGAGCGTAACGAACATGCCCTCGGGGTTTTGCGCGCAAAGGTCGTCGTTGACGCTGTTCAGCGCCTCCGCCGGATCCTCGCAGTGCATGATCCGCTCCCGCACAAGATTCTTGGTCAGCGCCATGAACAGCGCGCCTGCAACGCCCTTGCCGGAGACGTCTGCGATCAGCGCGCAGTATTGCCCGTCGGGGCGCAGGAAGCAATCGTAGAAGTCGCCGCCGACCTCCTTTGCGGGGCGCATCAGCCCGGAGACGTCCACGTCGTCCCTGCAGTCATGGAACGACGCCGGAACCATTCCGTACTGGATGCGCCGGGCAACGTCAAGCTGCGCACGTTCATACTGCCGCTGCGCGGTGATCGTTTCGATATTGCGGATATAGCTGCGGATATCGCCGGACATCTTTTCGAACGCATCGGCGATCTGCTGGATCTCATCCTGCGAACGGATCGAAAGCGGCTCGTTTTCCGTCGACGGATCGAACTGTTCCATGCGCGCCGCGACGGTGTGCAAAGGCCGGATCAGACGGCGATGCAGCAGGAAATACAAAAAGAGAAACGCCGCGATCAGAAACGCGGACACGGGCAGAACGCGCACAAGAAACTGCTTCATGATCGCATCGTTGCTGACCTCGACGCTGACGTCCGCGCCGATCAGCGCGGCAAGCTTTCCGCTCGGAGAAAAGTAAGGCGTGGTCCATACGGACGTTCTGCCGAACCGATTGTTCAGAAGAAAGCGGCTGTCGCTCTCCCCGCCGGCAAGCGCGACGCGCTCCTGCTCATGCAGCGGCTCCCGGCTGACGGCGCCGAGCCCGAGCCCTTCGCGCACAGTCTCGTCGAGCACATCGTCGGAAGCGACGGTCACGACATAATGCCGCACCTCGTCCGCATCTACGGTATAGACATACAGATACGTCAGCGACAGGCTTTGGCAGACCGTCCGGAGCTGCATTCTGGCCATATCGTACGCCAGATCGTTTTGCGGATCCATGATCAGATCCAGACCGATCGTATTCAGAATATCCGAGGTGATATAAGCTGCGCTGCGTCCGACGGTCCGGTTTTGCTCCAGCTCGGCCGAATACGCACTGCTGAAACCGAGCGCCGCCGACGCAAGGATGGTCAGGATCAGCGTGATCGAAAAAAGCAGAACGATCTGTTTTCCGATCGAACGCTTCATGATTCAACGTGCAGGCGCTTTAAGAATCCTGCCATTTCGAGCACATCCATGATCTCCGGCTGTACGTTCTTCAGCGTCAGGCGTCCGTCCACCTTTTTGTGGGCGGCGACGATCTGCCGGAGTCCGGCCGAGGACGTGTACTCCAGCGCTGCAAGGTCGAGAACAAGCGACGGCGTGCCGGGGTCCAGCGCTTCGATCTGCTCCTCAAACAGTGCTGCGGCCTGCGTGTCGAGCCAGCCCGCGAGCTTCAGCGTAACGACACCGTTTTCTTCGATCTTTTCAATGGTCATGTCAAATACCTCCTGTGATATCTTCTATCGGAACGATCTCCGTTTGTATCCGAATGTCTTCTCCGAAACGGCAGACCGCGTAACGGTAGTCCGAAAATGCGCCGTCGGCAAACGCAAGCGGTCCCGAAACGCCTGCGCCGCTTGCACGGATCGCAGGGGCAAGCGTGAGCGAGAACGATCTCGGGTCCAGAAGGAGTCCCTTTCCGAGCGCCTTCATACAGCTCTCCTTCAGCACCCAGTACCGGAAAAACAGCGCGTCCCGCTCCGCTTTCGGCGCCGCCGTCAGTGCGGCATGCTCGTCCGTGGTCAGCACGCGGGCGAACAGTCCGGGATCGACCGGACGGATCTTTTCGACGTCGCAGCCCACCTCCGCATCCGAGACCGCGAGCATCGCATATTCTCCGGCGTGGGAGAAGTTGAAGAAGAACCCGTCCGCGTCGGAAAGATACGGCTTTTGATGCTCCCCGTACCGACAGGAGACCGCTCTGTAATCTCGACCCGCCTTTCCAAGCGCGTAAAGCAGCAGCCCCTCCGTGCCGAGAGACAGCATCCGGTCCTTCAAAAACCGATACCGATCGGTCTTCTGCCTTCGTTCCTCCGAAGCCGCCGCGTACAGACTTCGATAGAGCCGCTCGTCCGCAAGCGGACTTACGCAGGTAAAATAGATCCTTGTCAGCATTCCTTTGTGCACCGTCGTTCGGATTTATATATTATCACATATACAGTGTAAAACAAATCCGGTCGGATTGCAATGCAAAATTTGTATACATCTGCCCGCATACTGTTCCGTACAGACGCTTCGGACTGCATTTTTTCTCATGCGCACAGACGCAAGCGGCAAACCGTCCGTCGGCATCGCCTTCTTAATCGTTCCGTAAAGGGAAATCTCTTTTGCGAAAAAGCAAAACGGATTCATGCAGCTATTTTTGACAAAAGCCCGGATCGCGCTTTCCGGCTTTTCTTTTGCAGGCGTTCGTGGTATACTGTGAGACGGACGGGCGGAAGAACGCCCTGCGGAGAACGGCGGACAATGGAACATCGGTCTTTACTTTCAAAATACATCGGGAATAAAGCGTTTTATCAGGCGGTCCTTGCGATCGTCATTCCTGTCGTGATCCAGAACGGCGTCAGCCAGTTCGTCAACGTACTGGACAATCTGATGGTCGGCAGGATCGGGACCGAGCAGATGAGCGGCGTCGCGATCGCGAACCAGCTGATCTTCGTGTTCAATCTGACCGTCTTCGGCGGGCTATCCGGCGCCAGCATCTTCGGCGCGCAGTTCGCCGGGAAAAAGGATACGGACGGCGTGCGGCACGTGCTCCGCTTTAAGCTGCTGATCTGCGCCTGCGTCTCGACCGTCGCGCTGATCGTCCTCGGCTTTTTTCATAAACCGCTGCTCACGCTGTTTCTGCACGAAAGCGGCGCGGAGGGCGACCTTGCCGCAACGCTCGAATACGGCAGCAAATACGTCCTGATCATGCTGATCGGGCTCGTTCCCGCCGCGCTTTCGATGTGCTACGCCTTTTCTCTGCGCGAAACGGGCGAGACCTTCGTGCCGATGGTCGCCAGCGGGTCCGCCGTGCTCATCAATCTGCTGTTCAACTATCTGCTGATCTTCGGCAAGCTCGGCTTCCCGGCGCTCGGCGTGCTCGGCGCGGCGATCGCAACGGTCATTTCCCGCTTTGTTGAGCTTGCGATCATCGTGACCTACGCGCATACCCACACGAATCGCTTCCCGTTCTTCAAAGGCGTCTGCCGCTCGCTGTATGTGCCCGGTGCCCTTGCAAAACAGATCGTTCTGAAGGGCACGCCGCTTCTGTTGAACGAAGCGTTCTGGTCGCTCGGCATGACGACCATGATGCAGTGCTATTCGATGCGCGGCATCTCCGCGGTCGCGGCGCTGAACATTTCGAGCACGGTATCGAACCTCTTTAACATCGTCTTCATGTCCATCGGCTCCTCGATCGGCATCATCGTCGGCAACCTGCTCGGCGCGAACAAGCTGGAGGAAGCGAAGGACACGGACAGAAAGATCATTGCGCTGTCGGTGTGCACCTGCCTGTTCTTCGGCGCCGCGCTCGCCGTCGCCGCGCCGTTCATCCCCCGCCTTTACAACACCGGCGACGAGGTGAAGACGCTCGCGACGCGGTTCCTCTGGGTCTCCGCATGCATGATGCCGTTCAACGCGTTCACCCACGCCTGCTATTTCACCCTGCGCTCCGGCGGACAGACGCGGATCACGATGCTGTTCGACAGCTGCTTCGTCTGGGCGATCTGTATTCCCGTCGCGTTCGTTCTGAGCCGGTTTACGGCGCTTCCGATTTTGTCGCTCTATATCGTGTGCTGTTCGCTGGAGCTCATCAAGTGCGTGATCGGCTTTATCCTGGTAAGGAGCGATCGCTGGGTCGTCAACATCGTACGCAGCGATGACGCCGACGTCGGCGAACAGCAGCCGGACTGACGGATTCCCCGCCTTTCCGGAAAAGCCCTGCAGCACGGCGGTTTGTTTCGCAAATGACATAATAATACCAACGGCGATCTGTTGCGGAGAAATCTGATTGCAGGCGCTTCGCGCAAAAATGACGCCGCAGCGGTCCGATGCGGCGTCTTTTCTGATACAAGAAACGGGGGGCAGTTCATTCTTAACGGTTCCTTTTCATTCTTGCGAACATTTCACATCGTATTCCGATAATCCTCGCAAATCCCGGTTATTTACCCCGCAGCGCATCTTCCGCCCCGTTCCCCCCGGGTTCGAGCTTCCGTTCACCGGTATTTTCACAGAGAATCCCCGGTTTCATCGTGCATAAACCTTATTCCGCCGGTTCGCACCATTCGGTGAAAGTTTCTTCACCTGCAACTTCCAGGGCAAGATGCGAAAACCACGCATCCGGCGCTGCGCCGTGCCAGTGCTTGACGTTCGCGGGGATATTGACGATATCGCCGGGATGCAGTTCTTGCGGCGCCTTTCCCCATTCCTGATAGTATCCTCTGCCGCCGACGCAGATCAGCATCTGTCCGCCGCCGTTTTTTGCATGATGGATATGCCAGTTGTTGCGGCACCCCGGCTCGAAGGTCACGTTATAAAGCGGCACCTGCGCCGTAGAAAGCGGTGCAAGATAGCTTTGTCCGACGAAGAACTGTCCATACGGATTCGGCTCGCCGATCGGGAAGAAAATCGTGCTCTGAAAACGATCCTTCTCCGTCGGCTCCTCGATCGGATCGTTATAAACCTCCTTTGCAAGGTTGAACGTCGCCCATGCTTTGGGCCAGCCCGCATAGAACGCTGCGTGCGTGACCGCCGCGGCCATTTCCCTTTGGCTGACGCCGTGATTCCTGGCATTTTGAATGTGGTACTTGAGGCTGCTGTCTGTGATGCCCTGTGCCATCAGCGCGATGACGGTGATCAAGCTCCTCGTCTTGAGATCAATATCTTTGTTATTCCAGTTTTCACCGAACAGCACGTCGTCGTTATAGTGGGCAAATTCCGGTGCAAATTCGCCGAGCGCGTTTCTGCCCGCCGTTTGTACGATCTTTTCGCTCATGATAGAATCCTCTCTTTCGTTTTTTTCTCCGTGCGGCTCCGTCAATATCCGAAGATCTCCACGGCTTTTTTCATATTTTTGCGGATCGCGACGCCGAAGGGACAGCGATGTTCGCATGCGCCGCATTGGATGCAGTCCGAACCGTGCGCTTCCAGGACTTTATAGTGTTCCCGCACCGTTTCGGGAACGGCGCCGGACGACACGGCAAGGTTCAAAAACTTCGTCACGTCCGCAACGCTGATCTTCATGGGGCACGGTGCGCAATGAGAGCAGTACATGCAGTGCCCGCTCCAGCTGATCTTCGGGAACGACGCGAACGCCGAAGCATAATCGCGCTCCGCATCCGATGCGGTTTCGTAGGCAATGCATTCCCTGAGCTGTCCCGTTGTATGCGCGCCGCAAAGAACGGTGGCGACGGCGGGACGGGTCAGGCAATAATGAATGCACTGCGCGGGTGTCAGCGCGGCACCCGCCGGGGAAAGCTCCGCATTCAGAAGATCGCCGCCCGCAAAACACTTCATCACGGTGATGCCGACGCCCCTGCTTTGACAGACCTCGTACAGACGCTGCCGATCGGGATCCATATTCATATAGGTCTTCTTGTAAACGTCGTCCGCCCACAGATCGTCCACGTTTTCGGTCGGCGGCTGCAGATCGTAAACCGGATTCACGCTGAACATCAGCACCTCGATGTTGCCGCTTTCGACCGCCTTCCGCGCAACGATCGGATTATGCGAACTCAAACCGATATGACGGATCAGCCCTTTCGCTTTCAATTCCCTCGCGTAATCCAGGATACCGTTGTCGAGAATCTCCTGCCAGTCCTTTTCCGCGTCGCAATAGTGGATCATTCCAACGTCGATGTAATCTGTCTTCAAAAGGGAGAGCATTTCTGAAAAGCCCTCTTTGACCTCCGCAAGGTTTCGCGTCCGAAGATACTGTCCGTTTTTCCAAACAGAGCAGATATGGGACTGGATCATGATCTTCTCCCGTCTGCCCTCGAGCGCGTTTCCTACTGCGCTGCGCAGTTTCGGATCGGAAGCATATAGATCGAAGTAATTGATCCCCTCCCGCTCCGCAAGATCGAACAGTTCCTTTGTCATAGCACAGTTGTTCTCGGAAAACCCCTCGCAGCCCATGCCGATCTCGCTGACGAGCAGTCCCGTGTTGCCCAATTCCCTGTAACGCATTTATTTACCCCTCTCAATTCCTTCCAAACGAATTCGCCTTGAGATCGATCACAACGATCTCCGAATGACATCCGGTCTTGAATCGGAACGTCCAGTTGCTGACGCCGCTCGATACGATAAAATCGGTGTTTTGCCGCTTTTCGTGTCCATAACGCAGGGCGTTTTCGCCGATCCATTCGCCGATATGGTTGATCGGGATGAACTGACCGCCGTGCGTATGCCCGCACAGCACAAGATCCGCGCCCGCCGCCGCTTCGGCATCGAAATCATGCGGCTGGTGATCCAGAAGAATAACGTATCGATCCATATCAACAGACGACAGCAGTTCTTCCGCCGTCATGCGTCCGCCGCTTCTCTGCTCCTCGGATCGATCCTTCCTCCCAACGATGCAAAGACTGTCCCCGACCGAAACCGATGCGTCCTCCAATACGATCACGCCGTTCTGCTCCAGTCTGTTTCTGAGTTCCGCGCTGCTCCAGCCGCGGTTCGATTCGCTGAAATATCCTTTGTCGTGATTGCCGTAGACAAAGAATACGCCTTGCGGTGCGGTGAGCTTTCCCAAGGCGTCGCAGGCGGAAAGCATATCCTGCCGCGAGGTATCGTCGTCCACGAAATCACCGGTGATCACAACCGCGTCCGGGTGCAGATTGTTGATCCGCTCGATGTGCCGGGTAAACCCCTCTGCATCGAAGGTCGCGCCGATATGTGAATCCGTCATTTGTACGATCCGCAGATCCCGATCCAGTTTATTCGATGCGAAGGAATAGTTCGTTACCCATACATGATGCTCGGCGATCCATCCTCCCGCAAGCCATAATACACAAAGGGCGATCGCTGCGGCACCCGCAAGATACCGTTTCGGGCGTTTCTTTCCGATCTTTTCGACGAGAAATGCCGCAAAATCGCAGATCAGCCAGAAAAGGACGAGATGGATCATGCAGGCGACGGCGTTCATCATGTTCCATGCAAGCCATAAAACCGCAGTCAAAAGAACGAAAAATCCGAAGCACAGCAGGCGCGCAAGCCATTTCCTGCCATGCGCGACCCGCTGCACCGCCGCAAAGTGCGCTGCCCGGAAGGAGATGTACAATAGTCCGCCTGCAAACGCCGCAAGCATCAGCCCGATGATGATCAGCCACATATAGGTTTCCCCGTTGATTCGTGCGTGTTCCATTTTGCTTTCCGATACGACCGAGTATACCGGAAGTCACCATGCCGACGACTTCAAGCAGCACGAGTACGGCGAGATTGTCCGGGAAGAAGAACACTCGCAGTTCGCTGCGAAGAACACAAACATCATCGTACCCGCCATATAGCCCGGAAAACCGCGCTTGATAAACGCATACACGCCGCAGATCCGGATTGCACCCGCAAAGATGCAGGCAGCGATACTGTGCCTCGTCAGCAGCGTGACGCCGATCACACGCGCCTGCGCTTTCTCGCTGCCCTCCGGCGAGAGATTTTCCTGCCTTTCAGCGCTTCGCTGCTGTCAATCGGCAACGTCCACATCCGGCACGATCACGATTTCGTAGTCCGGATACATTCCGCAGATTTCTTTGTACATCGTTTCAAGAGCTTCTTTCCGGTCGACGTCGAAGCTCACGACCACATCGAAACGGATCGTTTTCTTTTCCGTGTCCGCATAGAAGCCGTGCATCTGCAATGCCCATTCGTGCGACAGGACGGTTTCCTGAACCTTGTTGCGCATTTGCGCTGCTTCGTCGTTCGACGTGTTGTAGGAATACACACCGATACCGGTCAGGATCACGCCGGTCTTGTGAAAGACGTTGGTCTGGATGCGCCGCGTGATGCGATCGACCTCGTCCACCGTCAGCGTGTCCGGAAGCTCCACGTGCACCGAGCCGTAGTTTTTGTTCGGTCCGTAATTGAACAGCGTGACGTCGTACGCGCCGAGAACGGATTCTTCCTCACAGATAATCTGTTTCAGCTCCTTCGTGGTCTCCGCATCCTCGCGCTTGCCGATGATGTCGTTCAGCGTTTCGATCATCATTTCGACGCCCGCCTTGATGATGAATCCGGCAATCACGACGCCGACGTATGCTTCCAGTGAGACGCCCCATACGAGATAAACGATCGCCGAAGCAAGCACCGAAGCGGACAGGATCGCATCAAACATGGCGTCCGAGCCGGAGGCAACGAGCGCACCGGAGTTGACCTTTTTACCCTGTTTTTTCACGTACAGACCGAGAATCAGTTTGACAACGATCGCCACCGAGATGATGACGAGCGTTACGGTACCGTATTCGGCGGCTTCCGGGCGGATGATCTTTTTGATCGATTCCACCAATGACGTGATGCCTGCGTACAGCACCAGCGCGGCGACGATCATGGAACTCAGATATTCGATCCTGCCGTAGCCCAGCGGATGCTTTTTGTCCGGCTGCTTTGCACCGAGCTTCGCGCCGATGATCGTCACGACAGACGAAAGTGCATCGGACAGATTGTTGACCGCATCCAGAATGATCGCGATCGAGTTGGACATCAGCCCAACGAACGCTTTGAATCCGACGAGCAGCACGTTCGTCAGGATACCGATGATGCTGGTTTTAACGATCGTTTTCTCTCTGTTTGCCGCAAGGACGTCAATATCATTGTTTTGTTCTTTCATACTGTCTGTATTCCGATTTCTCCTGTTGCCGAATTGTGTTGTCCTGTATTCAGTTTCAGCAATCTATGCTTCGTTGACGATCTTCCCTGTGATATGTTCCGGGATCAATGCAAACATCAATGTGCCCGGTCCGGAACGCTCGATCTCGCTTCTGATGTACGCTTCGTCATCCGTAAATTTCCGGCTGAGCGCTTCGGCCATCCGAATCATGACATCTTGATCCTCAATAAACTCGATTCTGCCGAAAACGATGACCGACCGAATGTTCAGCGCCCATTCCCCATCTTTACGGAAGCCCTTATCATAGACGCAGAAGGATGCTTTTTGATGCCGCTTTAAGGCGTCGATCTTATGCCCCGTCCTGCCGCCGTGGAAATAGATCTTTCCGTCCGTTTCGCAATAGCAGTGGTTGATCGGTACGCCGTACGGATAGTCGTCGTCGCCCAGAACGCACAGCACGCCGCGCAGTTCGGTTTTGAGCAGGCGGATGCATTCCTCCTCCGAAAGCTTCTGCTTCTTTCTCTGCATTTCTCTGAATACTGTCATTTGCCTTTTCGTACCATCCGAAATAAATGCTATCAAGTGCAGATCCGGTTCGGTTTTTTCCTACAGAATTTCTTCGACGGCGTTTTTGACCTCCGCCATATCGACGGTCGGCTCGAAACGCGCGATCACATGACCTTCGCGATCAATGAGGAACTTTGTAAAGTTCCACTTGATATACGCCTTGTCGCCGAACTGCTTGTTGTTCATCTTCGCAAACTTTTCGAGCATGGCGTTTTTGATGCCCTTGCCGAAGCCCTCGAACGGCTTTTCCGCCGCAAGGTATGCAAACAGCGGATCGGCGGTCTCGCCGTTGACGTCGATCTTCTTGAACTGCGGAAAATCCGTGCCGAATTTCAGCGTGCAGAATTCGTGGATCTCATCCTCGCTTCCGGGCGCCTGGTTCGCAAACTGGTTGCAGGGGAAATCGAGGATCTCAAAGCCCTTGTCTTTCAGTTCCTTATACATCGCTTCGAGCGGATCGTAGTGCGGCGTAAATCCGCAGCCGGTCGCCGTGTTGACGATCAAAAGCACCTTGCCCCTGTATTCGGAAAGACTGACGTCGTTTCCTGTTCTGTCCTTTACCGTGAAATCATAGACCGTTTTCATTGTTCTGCTCCTTTTCTTTTTTGATTGTCCAAGAGTTCATACAGCAGCGTGTAAAGCGTCTGCGCCTTCTCCGGCGACAGCGCAAGACAGCTTGCAACCTTTTGGGGAACATCCTTCGCCTGCTCCTGCAGCGCTCTTCCAGCTTCCGTCAGCGAGATCACGACCACACGGTCATCCTTTTCGCTTCTTGTTCGCTTAATATACCCCGCCTGCTGCATCTTTTTCAGCAGGGGAGAAATCGTCCCGTTATCCAGCATCAGCGTTTCGCAAAGTTCACCGACCGTGACCCCGTCCTTCTCCCACAGCGTCAGAAAGACGATATACTGCGTATATGTCAGACCGAGCGGACTGAGATACGGCGTATAGAGACCGATTACGTTCCTTGACGCCGCATACAGCGGAAAGCAAAGCTGATTTTTGAGCTTCATTGCCTCATGATAATCATGATCCATTGTGCCATGCTCCTCATCTTGTTTGAATCAATTATATTTCATCAAATATAAATTGTCAAGCAGTTTTATCCGCTGATTCTGCAAAGGGACGGTATTGTGTTTTCCCGATCACATTGTTCCGTCAGAAAGAAGCCGGGCGAAGGCCTTGGCGGTTCGCTTATCCGGATCTTGAAAATGATTGCCCGGATTCCATTCGAACACGCAGTCAACGCCCTGCGCGCGCAGCAGGCCGTGCGCTTCGGTGATCCTCGTGCCGACCGTTGCCAGGACGGGATTGCGCGTTCGTTCTTCCCGATCGCCCAGGCTCAGATACACGCGTCTCAAGCGGATCGGATATTTCCGCATGTAGTCCGTAA
>Ga0310697_10001967_pt1 | contig 22638 bp, 15 predicted proteins | sample 172DNAGHGlowgp2_FD_203883 | JGI IMG/M metagenome (GOLD analysis project Ga0310697, IMG submission 203883) | Sheep rumen microbial communities from Palmerston North, Manawatu-Wanganui, New Zealand - 1728 DNA GHGlow gp2 (v2) (version 2) | ecosystem: Host-associated > Mammals > Digestive system >...
ATATTATTATTAGGAAGTGGCGGACGTGAGCACGCCCTTGCATGGAAGATAGCCCAGAGTGAAAAATGCCAGAAACTCTATATTGCACCAGGCAATGCGGGTACAAGTAATTGTGGTGAGAACATTGTCATTAAGGCTGATGATTTCGAAGCCATCAAACAATTATGTGTCGACAAAAATATCAACATGGTTGTGGTAGGCCCTGAAGATCCACTTGTTAAAGGCATCTATGATGATTTAAAAGCAGATGCTCGCACAAAAGACATCCCCGTGATTGGTCCTTCCAAGGCGGGTGCTGTGCTCGAAGGATCTAAAGATTTCGCCAAAGGCTTTATGCAGCGCCATAACATCCCCACTGCCAAATACCAAACCTTCGACGGTGAACATCTCGAAGAAGGATTAAGATTCTTAGAAACGCTCGAAGCCCCCTATGTTTTGAAGGCTGATGGTCTCTGTGCTGGTAAAGGTGTACTCATTCTCCCAACGCTCGACGAGGCTAAGAAAGAACTCAAAGAGATGCTTGGTGGCATGTTTGGCAATGCATCCTCACAGGTTGTTGTTGAGGAATTCCTGAGTGGTATCGAGTGCTCTGTGTTTGTATTAACCGATGGTCAGCATTACAAAATCCTTCCTGAGGCAAAGGATTATAAGCGCATTGGCGAACACGATACTGGTCTGAATACAGGTGGAATGGGAAGCGTTACACCCGTACCTTTTGCTACCAAAGAGTGGATGCAGAAAGTTGAAGACCGTATTATCCGCCCTACCGTTGAAGGACTTGCAGCAGAACAGATAGACTATAAGGGATTTATCTTCTTTGGCCTTATCAATGTGAAGGGTGAACCTATGGTTATTGAGTACAACTGCAGAATGGGTGATCCAGAGACAGAGAGTGTCATGTTGCGCCTTAAGAGCGATATCGTAGATCTTTTTGAGGGTGTAGCCGAAGGTAATCTTGACGAGCGCCCCATAGCGTTCGATCCTCGTGCAGCTGTTTGTGTGATGTTGGTGAGTGGTGGCTATCCTCAGGCCTATAAGAAAGGCTATCCCATCACAGGAATCGATCAAGTAGAGGGATCGATTGTATTCCATAGCGGCACAGCATTAAAAGATGGAGAGGTCGTAACAGCGGGCGGACGTGTGATTGCTGTCAGCAGTTATGGTAAGAATAAAGAAGAGGCACTCCAAAAATCATTCGAGGAAGCTCAGAAAATTCAATTTACTGATAAATATTTCCGTCGCGATATTGGTGCTGATCTATGACCAAACGCTTACAGAACAAGGTAGCCGAAAGCCGATTAACGCTTCCTGTCACAATTGCATATAGCGTAGCCGTATGGCTAATGGCAGGACTTATCAAGGAGAACTGGTGGATACAGTTCTCCTGTTTCCTGATTTCTGTCTTTTTAATACTGATACTTAACAATGAAAACGTGCTCATCCGTGTTTACAGCCGTTCTGTATCAGCGACTTATGCAGTTCTCACTTGTATGGCCGTCTCATTACTGCCATCTGTACAGGGTGCCATCATAAAGTTACTTGCAATCGTTTCTCTTCTTATTTTATACAAATGTTATCAAGACAAGAGCTCACCGGGTCTTAACTTTTATGCCTTCCTTTGCATTGGTATAGCCAGTTTGATGGATGTCAGGATCCTACTTTTTCTGCCTTTCTACTGGATAACGATGCTGGCTTTCATATATTCTTTCAGCATCCGTACTTTCATCGCATCACTTATTGGTCTCATCACACCTTACTGGTTTTTGGGGGCATGGTATTTCTTTTGGAGAGGTAGTCATACCTTATTAATAGCTCATTTCGACGTTTTTAGAAATCTGGAGTTTTCCTTTTCTTATTCGCTCTTATCTTTCTCACAGTTGCTGTTTATCGGATTCCTACTTGCTGCTTTTCTGGTAAGCACCATCCATTTCATGCTTACGAGCTACCAAGATAAGATAAGGGTACGTCAGATATTCTACAATTTAATTTTGCTGACTGTATATGTGGTTCTATTGATAGCATTGCAACCCCAATTATACGATATTGCTGTGATTTATCTCATTATCGCTGTCAGTCCGTTAGTTGGTCATTTCTTCGCACTAAGCTATTCAAAAATCAGCAACATCATTTTTATCGTATGCTGCTGTCTTGCACTTATCATAACAGCATTTAATCTATGGAGTTCATTATCAATTTCCTAACCCATTACGGCTATTGGGGAATGTTGACTGCCGCTTTTTTAGCTGGTAGTTTTTTCCCTTTTTCGAGCGAGGCAGTAATGGTAGGACTGATGGCAACAGGCCTTGACCCATGGACACTGATGATATATGGTACAATTGGCAATGTCATGGGCTCGATTCTGAATTACTGCGTAGGTCGTATGGGCAAAATGGAGTGGATTGAGACCTATTTCCACGTTAAGAAGGAAGACCTCGACAAGGCCCATCGCTTCATAGCAGGTCATGGCTCCTGGATTGGCTTTTTCGCGTTTCTCCCTGTACTAGGCAGTGCTATCACCATTGCTTTGGGTTTGATGCGTTCTAATATCGTGATAACCTTCATTGCCATTACCTTAGGTAAAATTTTCCGTTATATCGTCCTAATATATGGTGCCGGACTGTTTATGTAAGTTAATTTATGTACAACGGTAACAAATTCTTCACTTTTCGCTAATTACTTATCACTTCTTTTTTGTACCTTTGCACCACAAATTCGAATTTAACGTTAAAAATACATTTTTAAATGAAACAATTCTTTGCTGAGCAAAATGGCAAAGTCCAATACAGACGGGTAGACAACACATTGGGTTGGCTTACTTTTCTGATTGCTGCCTTTACATATTGCTCCACCATTGAACCGACAGCCAGTTTCTGGGACTGTCCAGAATTTATCACTACAGGTTACAAACTTGAAATCGGACACCCCCCTGGGGCACCGTTCTTCATGCTGACGGCCAATCTTTTCTCGCAGTTTACCAGCGATGCCACACAAGTAGCAAAGATGGTCAACACGATGAGTGCGTTGTTATCTGCCACCTGTATTTTATTCCTGTTTTGGAGCATTACACACCTTACGCGCCGTTTACTCATCGACCGCTGGGAAGATTTATCTTTAGCCAAGTTGATAACGATTGAGGCATCAGGATTAGTAGGTGCACTGATTTACACTTTCAGCGACACGTTCTGGTTTTCTGCTGTCGAAGGCGAGGTTTATGCCTATTCTTCTGCCTTCACAGCTGCAGTATTCTGGTTGATTCTGAAATGGGATGACCATGCAGACGAACCTCACAGCGACCGTTGGCTCGTGCTGATTATGTACCTCACAGGCCTCTCCATTGGCGTTCACCTGCTCAACCTGCTCTGTGTGCCTGCCATCGGATTGGTTTACTACTATCGTCGTTTCCCTGATGCCAATTTGAAGGGTTCTTTGATAGCTCTTGGCATCTCTCTCGTTATTCTGGCAGCTGTACTCTATGGTGTTGTTCCAGGTATCATAACTGTAGGAGGTTGGTTCGAGCTCTTCTTCGTCAATATGCTCGGCATGCCATTTAATACAGGCGAGATCATCTATATCATCTTGTTGGTGGCTTGTGTTATTTGGGCTGTATTCGAAACGCAGACACAGAAGCACAGTGCCTCTATTCAGAATCTGGCCTTCCTACTTTCTGTAGCGATGTTGGGCGTACCTTTCTACGGATGGGGATGGTCGGCTTTCATCATCGGCGTTATCGTTCTGGCTATTCTGTGGTTCGTACTCAAGCTTGCTAAAGAGAAGCAACCGCTGATCTCTGCCCGTATGAAGAACACCATGCTGCTCTGTATGCTGATGCTGATGATTGGCTACTCCAGCTACGCACTGATTGTCATCCGTTCTTCTGCCAATCCACCGATGGATCAGAACTCACCAGAGGATATCTTCACTTTGGGCGACTATCTGGGTCGCGACCAGTATGGCTATCGTCCCTTATTCTACGGACAGGCTTATACCTCACAAGTGGCATTAGAGAACGACGGACAGTATTGTCGTCCTGTCATGACAAAGGGCAAACCCGTTTATCAACGTAAGGAAAAGGCCTCTGCTGATGAAAAGGATTCTTACTTTGTAGTTCGTACCAAGGACGAATACAGATATGCCCAAAACATGCTCTTCCCCCGTATGTACGATGCAGGACATGCCGCTGCCTACGAGTCGTGGATGGGAGGCGTTGATGGCACAGAAGTTCCTTACGACCGTTGTGGCGAGCCTATGACGGTAAAGATGCCATCACAATTCGAGAATATCCGATTCTTCCTCTCCTATCAGTGCAACTTTATGTACTGGCGTTATTTCATGTGGAACTTTGCTGGTCGTCAGAACGATATTCAAGGAAATGGCGAGCTGGAGCATGGCAACTGGATTACAGGTATACCATTCATTGACAATGCACGTTTGGGCGATCAGGACCTGTTGCCCGACGATCTGAAAGAGAACAAGGGACATAATGTCTTTTATTGTTTGCCTTTACTGCTTGGGCTGCTCGGTTTGTTCTGGCAAGCCTGGTACACGCGCAAGCGTACCATAACAGTAAATGGCTCGTCAACAACGATTGATGACCCCATTGGTATCCGTCAGTTCTGGGTTGTATTCTTCCTGTTCTTCATGACAGGTCTTGCTATCGTTATCTACCTCAACCAGACACCTATGCAACCTCGTGAGCGCGACTATGCTTATGCAGGTTCGTTCTATGCTTTTGCAATCTGGTGCGGTATGGGTGTCGCAGCGATCGTCGATTGGTTCAATCGCAAGCTGAAGAAAGAGAACCTCGTCCTAACCGCTCTGGTTTCTCTGGTGTGTCTGGTAGTCCCCATCCAAATGGCTTCTCAGACTTGGGATGACCACGATCGCTCTGGTCGCTATTGTTGCCGTGATTTCGGACAGAACTATCTGATGACCCTCCAGGAAGAAGGCAATCCGATTATCTTCACCAATGGCGATAACGATACCTTCCCATTATGGTATAATCAAGATACTGAAGGTGTTCGTACCGATGCGCGTGTATGCAACCTTTCCTATCTGCAAACCGATTGGTATATCGACCAGATGCGCCGTCCTGCCTACGATTCTCCTTCTGTACCTATCAGTTGGAGTCGTCTGGAGTATTGTGCAGGCACCAACGAATACGTACAGGTAGACCCATCACTGAAGAAACAAGTGGAGGAACTCTACCAGACGCATCCTGAGGAGGCGCGCCAACAGTTTGGCGACGAGCCTTTCGAACTGAAGAATATTCTGAAGAACTGGGTTCGCTCTACCACAAAGGATTTCCACGTTATCCCAACAGACACGGTCTATGTTACCATCGATAAAGACGCTGTTCGTCGCAGTGGCATGTTGATGGCATCCGATTCTATCCCCGATAAGATGGTTATCTCTCTGAAGGGTAAGAGTGCACTGTATAAAGGCGACCTGATGATGCTCGAAATGATTGCCAATGCCAATTGGGAGCGTCCTATCTATGTGGCCCTCACCGTTGGTTCTGAGAATTACATGAATCTTGGCGATAATTTCGTGCAGGAGGGATTGGCTAATCGTATCACGCCATTTACCACCAACAAGCCAGGTACCAAGAACTTCGACACTGAGAAGACATATAACAATGTGATGAACAAGTTCAAGTTTGGTGGCATCAACCAAAAGGGCATTTATCTCGACGAGACCGTTACACGCATGTGCTATACCCACCGTCGTTTGTTGGCATCGCTCGTTATGAATCTGATTCAGGAAGGTAAGAAAGAGAAAGCCAAGGCTGTTCTCGCAAAGAGCGAGCAGGAGATTCCTGCCTATAACGTGCCTCACGATTTCCAAAGCGGTTCACTCGATTTGGCGAAGGGTTATGCGCTCACAGCTCAGCCTCAGAAAGCCCAGCAACTGATTGATCAGCTTTGGAAGAAGGCGTCACAGTATCTTACGTTCTATTGCGCCCTGGATGGCTCACGCTTCTCTAGTTCACAGCACGATTGCATGATTCAACTGTACGTAATGCAACAGATTGTGGATGTGCAAGAACTGGTCGATCAGAAGAAAGCTGATCAGCTAGACCAGCAGCTTCAGGGTTATATGCAACTCTTCGAATCAAAAGGAGGTTCTTTCGGACAATAAGATATGTTTATAGAACAGCCCGCCGTTTATCTTCGCTGGCTTTACCCCAAAGCCTATTGGAGAATGGATCGTCATGAAAGGTCAGTCTATCTCACCTTTGATGATGGTCCAATCCCAGAGGCTACCCCCTTCATTCTTGATACCCTCAAGCAGTTTGGGGCCAAGGCCACATTCTTTATGGTGGGCGATAATGTGCGTAAATACCCCGACCTCTACAAGCGTATCCTTGCCGAAGGGCATCAGGTGGGCAATCACACCCACAACCATATCCAAGGCCTTTTCCACTCTATCAAGCAATACAGCTATAATGTAGAGAAGGCCAATGCTTATATCCAAAGCCACTATGTCCGTCCGCCCCATGGCTGGATGCGCATGGCGCAGTATGCCTGGCTCAGTCGGAGGTATAAGATTGTGATGTGGGACCTCGTCACCCGCGACTATTCTAAATGGATGACCTCCGAGGATATCGTCAATAATGTGAAGCGGTACGTACGCAATGGTTCCATCATCACCTTCCACGATTCACTGAAGTCTATCGACAAATTAAAAACGGCCTTGCCTGAGAGTCTGCAATGGCTGAAAGAGCAGGGATACAATTTTAGGATATTCCCGTAACAAAGGTTCAACAACAAATAACTAAAAACTATGAAGAGATTTTTAACATTAAGTTTATTTGCAGCTACATTCGTTATGACAACAAATGCTCAGCCCCAACTCCGCGCCGATAATATCGACGAGGTACTGAAAGCGATGACCCTTGAGGAGAAAGCAAAACTCCTTGTGGGAGGTGCCAACAACTTCTTCTCTGCCGATGCCGTTGTAGGCGGTGAGGCCGACCTTGTGGCAGGCGCCGCAGGAACCTCGTCCGCAATACCCCGCCTTGGCATCCCTGCTACCGTGCTGACCGACGGCCCTGCCGGTGTACGTATCGACCCCACACGTAAGGGCACCGATAAGACTTATTATGCCACAGCTTTCCCTATCGGCTCTTGTCTCGCTTCTACATGGAATACGGAGTTGGTGAGCAAGGTAGGCGAAGCCATCGGAAACGAAACCAAGGAATACCGTTGCGACGTGATTCTCGGCCCCGGTATGAACCTGCATCGTAATCCGCTCTGTGGCCGTAACTTCGAGTATTATTCCGAAGACCCACTGCTTACCGGTAAGATAGCATCAGCCTATATCCAGGGTGTACAGAGTCAGGGCGCAGGTGTATCTGCCAAGCATTTTGCTGTCAACTCTCAGGAAACCGATCGTACCGCTGTCGATGAGCGCTTGTCTCAGCGTGCCGCCCGTGAACTCTACCTGCGTGGTTTTGAGATTGCTGTTCGCGAGAGCGACCCTTGGACCATCATGGCCTCTTATAACCAGATAAATGGTCAATATTCGATGGGCAATCACGACCTGCTCACAAAGATTCTGCGTGAGGATTGGGGTTATAAAGGCATCGTGATGACCGACTGGATTGGTATTCGCGAAGGCCTGCCTACAATTAGTGAGGTACATGCTGGCAACGACCTCATGGAACCGGGACAGCCCGCACAGGTTAACGAGATTATCGAGGGCGTCAAGAGTGGCAAGCTCGATATTAAAGATGTCGACCGCAATGTATGTCGTATGCTCGAATATATCGTGAAGACCCCAAGCTTCAAGAAATATCCTGCCTCAAATAATCCCGATTTCAAGGCCCATGCCGCCATCACCCGTCAGAGTGCTAACGAAGGTATCGTCCTCCTGAAGAACAATGGTGCTTTGCCTTGGAAAGAGGGTGCTATCAAGACCGTTGCCCTCTTTGGCGAAAACTCATACGACTTCCTTAGCGGTGGTACGGGTTCAGGTTGTGTACATCCCCCTTACGTTGTCGATATGCTCCAGGGCTTGCAGAATGCAGGCATCAAGTCGAGCGAGGTACTCACAAACATCTATCGTAAGTACATCGAGTTTGCAAAAGTGAAGTTCCAGGCAGAGCGCCATCCAGCCAAATGGTATCAGATGGAGATGTTCGGTCAGCAGAAATACCCAGAAATCGGAATCTCCCCGATTGCCGTCAATAATGAGGTGAAGAACGCTGATGCTGCCATCATCACCATTGGTCGCCAGGCTGGTGAGGGTGTCGATCGTGATGTCGATACCGAGTTCAACCTCATCCCCGAGGAGCGCGCCTTGATTACGGATGTCTGCAATGTCTTCCACGCTGCTGGCAAGCCCGTTATCGTGATTATCAACTCTGGTAGCGTCATTGAGACAGCCTCTTGGAGCAGCTATCCCGATGCCATCCTCTGCGCATGGCAACCAGGTATGGAGGGTGGAAACTCGATTGCCGACTTGCTGACAGGTAAGGTGAATCCTTCAGGTAAGCTTACCATGACATGGCCTATCGCTGCCACCGATCATCCTTCTACCAAGAACTTCCCTGGCAACATCGACGACTATACCTTTAAGATGATGGCAGGTAGCAGGATGCCAATTCCTGGCCACGCCTATACCAACCACGAGGAAGATATCTACGTAGGTTACCGTTATTTCGACACCTTCCAGAAGAACATCGCCTACCCCTTCGGCTTCGGTCTCAGCTATACCACCTTCGAGTTCGCAAAGCCCGTTGTAAAGGCGAAGGGTAAGAATGCCGTCGAGGTCAGCATCACGATTAAGAATACTGGTAGCGTCAGTGGTAAAGAGGTGGCTCAGGTTTACGTCAATGCACCTCAGGGTCGCCTCGAAAAGCCCTCTCATGAGCTGAAGGCTTTTGCCAAGACCCGCGAATTGCAGCCTGGTGAAACCCAGACACTCACGATGGTGATTCCCGTGCGCGACCTTGCTTCTTTCGACGAGGCCAACAGCCAGTGGCTCACCGAGGCAGGCACCTACACCTTCCAGATAGGTTCTGATAGCCGCGACATCAAAGCCACAGCATCGCTGAAGCTCGCTGAATATACGGAAGCTACCACCAATGCTTTGGCTCCAAAGCAGCCCTTAAATCTACTCAAGCAGTAGGTTTATTGGCTGATACTTTCAATACGAAGTTTTAATAAGCCTGCGGGGACGTGTACTTCTACCACGTCCCCCACTTTTTGGCCCAAAAGTGCCTGGGCAATAGGCGACTTGATAGAAATCTTTCCCTCTCTCAGATTGGCCTCGTGCGGACTGGCGATGGTATAGGTCATACGCGCCTGATTGCCTATATTCGTCATTTCTACCTTGCTGAGCAACTGCACACTATCACCAGCCAAGAGCGCCGTATCGATAACCCTTGCGTTCTCAAGCACACGCTGCTTAAAACGAATCTGCCCCAATAGGCGCGATTGCTCGCGCTTTGCGGCATGATACTCGAAGTTTTCACTCAGGTCTCCCTTGTCCCTTGCTTCAGCAATAGCATCTCTTACCTGAGGCAACTCTACACACTCCAAATGATGGAGTTCGGCTACGAGTTTATCGTAACCTTCCTGCGACATATACTCGAAACTCATAAATAATCTTTAATTTTTCTGCAAAGATAGTGTTTTTTCTGAAATTATCACTAACTTTGCGCAAAATTTAATGGATTTCAAAAACCAACCGACCATATATCTGTATGAATAGAAGAGAATTCTTGAGGAAAAGTGCATTAGCAGCAGCAGGAGCAGCGATTGTCGAACCAGTTTCTGCTGTGGTAAAGAATGCAAAAACAACTGGACTGATGCAGGACGATCCCCGCCCTTTAAAAGTGCTGTTGATAAACGGCAGCCCTCGTCGCGACGGCAATACCTTCCTTGCCTTAAAAGAAGTTGAAACAGAGTTGCTGAATAATGGTATTACTACCGAGTTGTTCCAGATAGGCCGCCGAGCCGTTCGTATGTGTATCAATTGCGGTGGCTGTAAAAAGAATAACGACAATGGCTGTGTATTCGATGACGACTTTTGTAATGTGATAGCCCAGAAGATGGCTTTTTCTGATGCCTTGATTATCGGCACCCCCGTTTATTATGGTCAGCCCAATGGTGCACTTCTCTCACTCTTGCAGAGAGTATTCTATTCCAACGGCAAACTCGTTCAGAACAAGCCAGCCTCGTCTATCGCCGTTTGTCGCCGTGGCGGTGCTACAGCCGCCCTTCAAAGCATGAATATGATGTTTGAGATGATGAATATGCCCCTCGTTACGTCGCAATATTGGAATATCGCCTACGGTACAGAGAAGGGCGATGTAAAGAACGATACCGAGGGCATGCAGACCATGCGCACCTTAGGCAAAAATATGGCAATGCTCCTAAAGAAGTTACATGCTGGTTAAGGGCAACTCCAGAATCATACGGCATCCCTCTTTGTAGTCAGTATCTATCCACAGGTCGCCACCCAGATTCTGGGCATGGCGCTTTGATAGCGGCAGACCAAGACCAAGGCCTTCCGACAGGTCGTCTACCTTCATAAAGAAATTGAAGATGCTCTCCCTGTCTGCCTCCTTAATACCTACACCCGTATCCTGAATGATAAACTGTACACTCGTCTCTGTACGATGAACACTGATTTTCACGTTCTGTTTATCAGAATACTTTGCAGCATTGTATAACATCTCGCGCAGACTACGCATCAGGTACAGTCTGCTCGTCTCTATTTCGAAGTCATCAGGCACATCGCTTTCAAAAGCCACAGGCAGATTGGAGTAGTGAACGTTAATATAGCCCATCGTTTCTCGAACCACGTCGTTACACGACACCTGATCGTGCTTATGGGCATTCAGTTCTTCCAGCAAACCAGTCTCTGAGCTGTCATAGAGCATCATCACCAGACGAATCAGCAACTGCGAGTTATGCCCCATCGTATCGGTGATATTCTTCAGTTCAGCCTCCGACATTTCACTTTCATGCCCGGAACCGCTGTCAGAGAAGGCCCCTGTTTCGCTCAGAATCTGCGAGAAGCCCATAATCACATTCAGCGGTGTGCGTATCTGGTGCGACACGTTTTGGATAAAGGCCGTTTTCTGTTTTTCAGCCTCTCTTACCAACTCTGTAGCTTTGACCAGCTCCTCGTTACGGGCAATCGCCTGGTCGCTGGAATAGCGCACACTACCCATGTGGAAATTCAGCGATGTCAGCATCGACGAGAAACTATTCTGCAAGCGTCCTATCACGTCTTTACGCTCACTTCTGGGGATATAAATCTCCATCTCGCCCGATGCAATGATCTGCGTTTTCTCGAGCAACTCGTTTAGCGGTCGGATGGTGTGCGATACGGCTCTGCTGCATAGCCAGATAATCACAATCAGTCCGATGACAAGTAACGGCAATACGATATAGGTCAGCTTATAATAGCCAGCCAGCACGTCGTTATCCGGACAAACGATGGCCAGACTCCATGGGGTAGAAGGTACGGGCTGATAACATACCAAACTGGGTACGCCGTCGATCGTGATGGCCATACTGCCCTTGTTTCCCGCTGTCATTTCGTGACCCAGTGCGATGATGTCCGGCCTCTTGCGAGGATCCACCTCTGAGAAAATCGTGTGAGTAAAGAGGCGTGTAGAATCGGGGTGTATGTAATAGTAGCCTTCCTCGTTCAGCATCATGAAATAAGAATTAGGATAAGGCTTCATTCCCGACATCACCTTCGAAAGTCGCGTGAGCGACAAGTCCGACGACATGATACCCACCATCGTACTATCCGGCCTGTACATGGGTTTACAGTAAGAAGCCAACAAGCCGTCAAGAACAAGGTCCAGGCTATCTGTGTCATCGAAGAATACCACCCAGCACGATGCATTCAGATCATGCGCTTTCTTATACCATATTCTTTCGAAATATTCATATTCTCGTTCGATGGCTGTTCTGATGCTGTCGCCTTCCCTGATAGTATAAGTCGAGAAGTAGCGCCCGTACTGAGGGAATACATTGGGTTCTGCACTCACGGAGCAACCGTCCATGTGCGGGTTCATCATGACGATACGCCTGCTATAGGTCAACAGCGAATCGGGGTTGAACACGCGCTCCACTTGCCATACATTCGCATTCGTGGCATTCTCGATAGTCAACAGGTGGCGACGTAATTGCTGCATTGTGGCATTGAGCACACTACTGGCGCGCTGTACAGCGCCTACGCGAATCATGTGGCGCGACTGGGTAAAGAGCACACCCAGCGAGATGATGAAGATAGAAATAGCCAAGAGCAGGATACCAAAACTCAGCTTCCTTGAGAACGAGTGTCGAATGTCAATCATGGCTGGCCTCCTTTCCCATATCGTTCGACACTCTGAGCAGATTGTTCAGCAGCTCGGCTATAAAATTACCCTCCTCCTGAATATTCGCTACTAACTGACTGGCCTCCTGCTTCTTTATCTTTGAAGAATCGCTCAGGGTCATCACGTCCTTCTGAATCTTTTCAGCAGGTGCTATCATCTGGTTCGTCATGTTGTGGAGGAACGCCGTTTTCATGCTGTCGGCCTGCCTTGCCTGCGCATAGGCTTCGCGTAAATCTGCACCATGAATCTTCAAGGTTTCTTTCAGTTTCTCCAGCTCATCGATATGCGTCGCCAGCGATTGCTGCATCAACTTGAAGTTATCTTGCAGTCTTCCTATCTCGTCTTTCTTCTTACTGGCAGGAATCGGCTCGTCGTAGTTACCCTCCGCTATGCGTCTCGCCTTCCTGCTCAGCATGGTCAAGGGCGTTAGCTGACGGTGAATCACCAATCTGCATAGCAGGAATACCAACAAGAGACTGATGAGCGTAATGGCGAGCACATAATATAATAGGTTGTTATAGTCGCCAAAGATGTCGTCTTCCGGATAAATCACGCCAGCGCTCCAACCGAAACTTTCCGCCTCGCGCCCTGGTACGGCTGTACGCTTAAAGGGCTTGTAAAATATGTAGTAGTCCGTACCGTTTAGCTTAAACGGCTTATACCCCGTTTCGCCCGACATCATCGCCTTCGCAGCCGCCCTTGTCTCAGGGTCCGACGACCTCAGGGCCGTCTGGTAGATTAATTTACTGCCATCCGGATGTACCAGATATGCACCGTCTTGATCCAGCAGTGTACAATAAGAGTTATCTGATGGTTTTGCTTCCGATACAATTCTGCTTAGCAAGCGAAGCGACACGTCAACACCAACCACGCAGGCAGTCTTCCCGTCTCTGCCACGCAGCGGCAACGAGAAAGTAATGATAGGATCCTCGTCGGTCACCATGCCTACCAGCGGATTAACCCACCCCATCTTTCCCTTCATGGGTTCCTGATACCATGCTTGCTGGGTGTAAGGTCGGTCGCCAAACGTATAATCCCTTACGACTTTTGAACTGGCATAGGCGACCCCCGCACTATCCGACCGATGCACATAGGCCATAAACAATCCGCGTTCTGGAAAATAATCCTCTCTGTAGACGATGGCACACCCCGCTACCCATGGATTCGTTTCCACGATTTTCTGGGCGAAGGTAAACATCTCGTCAGGATTATTGATGTTATGCATCAGATTAAAGATCATATTGCCCGTGGTCTGCTCCACGCTCAGCATCACATTATCCACACTGAAAATGGCACCATCCAGTGTTTGCAGGGCATTCTGAACAGCCTCTTCCTTAACGGCTTTTCTAGAATAATGCAACATAACCACCATCGACGCCATGAGCAGCATGGCCATCGCGAAAACTACCATCAGACTGATACGTACTGATAAGGTTTTCTGGATGATTTTAGGCAGTTGTAGCATATTCGGAGCAAAGATAAAAAAAATCTATAAAAAAGCCAACGCCTAGTCCTTAAAAGTTGTTAATTCGTTAAAAATCGCTACTGGACCTATCAATCCAGCTGGCAACAGCCTTGCATCAGCCTTATAAAAAGGTGCTGGCGTGTAGGTATATTGATGCTTACAGTCAGGCTGCATGTCGCCTATGATTCTGTTTACCCATTGGTTGACCACCCTTATCTCTATCGCGTTCTGCCCTGCCTTCAGCGCCTCGGTCATGTCGAGCGTATAGGGTGCCTTCCAGGCGGTGCCGATGGGCTGTCCGTTCACCAGCACTTCGGCCATACAGCCCACCTGCCCCAAGTCGAGCACAAAGCGTCCGCCCTGTTTCAGTTCCCCCTCGGTTAGCTGTACGCTGTTATGATAAACGGCCGTACCCGAGTAGTACTTCAAGCCCGCGTCGTCTGCTTCCGTCCACGACGTCAGTTTGTTCATCACGATTTCTTTCGGTCCTCCCCATGCCTCGTCGAAGTTGACGGTCCATGGCGTGTCGATAGGTCGTAACAAGGTTCGGCTCTTCGTCTGCACCACTGGCGTGTCGTTCTTTGTAAAGACGATGAACACGGCATCGTGGGCTACCAGATCCAACTGTACCGTCGTGGCGTTCGCCTTTACCTCATACCTTACCGCCTCCTGCCTGCCCGTTTCCGGATGCCATACCATGGGCTTCAGACCACTCACACGGAAAGTTGCCTCCAGACTGCGCGCCTCGTCCCTGCGATTGTTGATCCAGTAGATGTCGCCCTCCGCCGTTGTCCGGTGTACATAGCGCAGGTCACTCCCGTCGCTGGCCGTAAAGTCCGGTGTCAGTTTCGCCAGCGCCTCACTCAGCGATGCCTCTCGCAGGTCACAAATCATCGCCCCTTGTTGTCGCAGCATCACCAGCTTCTGGCTTACAGCCTCCGAGGTGTGTATCACACTTTTGTCGATCACCAGTAGTCGGTATGTCGCGCCCGATGGTGTCACGAACCGCTCCCCGTCGAACGTGATCAAGTCCAGTAGCGCCTCCTTATTAAGATAGTCGAAGTTATAGCAGTAAGGTACCTGCGGATGTTCGTGCGCATACAGACTCGTAATGCAGTCGTCCTCGCCATAATACCATAGGATGTCGGCCACGTTCTGCCCCTGTTGCAGCATATAGCTCGACCGCGCCAGATAGTCCGTCCACGCCCTGGCCTGCTCCGCCCACGTCTCATGGCGGTTAAACCACTGTCCGAAAATCAGCAACCCCAATCCCGGTCTCAGGCTGTCCAGCGGCTGGTGGGTACTCTCGTGAATCACGAACCGGTTGACGCCGTTCGCCATTTCCAGATCGGCCGTAGGTTTCAGGTTGCCGGGGTAATAGCTGTACGCCCCGCCGTTCATGCCGTTGGCCGTTAGCGACTCTGCCGCCACGAGCCGCTTGCCGTAGAGATGGGCTACCGAGGCCGACTCGCGTATATCGCTCTCCGCCATCGATGTCGACGAGTTCGTCACCTTCAGCCCGGGCAATTGTGTCCACATTGCCGCCATCGGAATGTCGGCCCTGCACTTTACCGCCATACCGTCGGGCAGGTAGAGCCGTCCGTTCTCGTGCGCCTCGAAGTACGTGCCCATGCCGTATTGCTTGGCAATACGCGCCGCATTCTCGTACATACAGTCTACGATCAGTTCTCCTATCGTCGTGCGCCAGTCGAAAAGAAACTGCTCGCTCCTCTCAGCGCTCTCGATGAGCTCGCCCGTCAGTACAGGTAGCCATGGCAACAGACTGTAGCCTCGCCGCTGTTCGAACGTCTGCGCCATCTGTGGCGCCCATGTCTCCCACCCCGCCTCGTAGCTGTCTATCAGCAGATATTGGGGCATGCTTCCCGTCTGCTGGTACATATCCAGATAAGTTGTCAGGAAACTCGTAAAGGCTTCCTTGTCTAGCTTCGTCACCTCCAGTCCCGTCGCCTCTTTCGATGCCGGGTGATTCTGCTTGCCCGTCAGCGTATAGCCGAAGCGCAGTATCTTCCAGTTGCCCTTGGGCGCCTCCCATGTCAGCCGCCCGTTGGCGTCCATCTTGGCCGTTAGGTCTATCACGTCCTTCAGGGCTGTCCCCTCACCGTTTGTCGTCGGGTTTGCCATCAGGTCCGATGGTGTCGCAAAGCCCGCCTTTTCCTCTGCGTGGTTAATCTTCGATACCGTGTAGAGCGTCAGTTCCGGTTCGCGCTGCCAAGGCAAATCATATACCACGCGGAAGAACCGCCCCTTTGTAGGTGGAATCTCTATCGTTTGCCGTTCTGTCCCTCCGTGCGGAATGTCGCACACCTTTTTATATGTCCTTCCGTCGATGCTGGCCTCCAGATGTTTTGTGACCGGGGCAAGCTCCGCAGCCCATTCCGAGCGCCTGCTACCGTCAGCGATGCTCAGCGCCCTGATGGTCTCGGACTTCGACAGCTCGTACTGTACCCATTTGCCAGCCTCCGCAGTCCGTTTCGCCCCCATGTCCACCATGGACTTATCGTCCTTCTGCAACCTGACCGCTATCACGTACGCATCCCTGTACCAATCTAGGTTTTTCTCTGGCTCCGGTAGCGTGATGTTCAGCTTTTTCCCACCTTTTACGCGCACTTCGCGCCATACCAGCCGCTTCATCGCCTGCTCCGGTTTCACCCATGGACCGCCCGTATTACTCCATCCCGGACATGAGGCGATCGCGACTTCCATCCCCAACGAGTCGGCTAGCGACGTCGCCAGTCTATAAGCCTCTTTCCATTCGGGACTCATATACACCAGCCGTTTCGCTACCACGGGCTTCATACCCATGCCCGCATCGAAAAGATGAAACCCACCGATGCCCGCACGGTCCATCCACGCGATGTCTTTCCGAATGCCGTCAAGTGTGATGTTCGCATCCATCCAGTGCCACCACACGCGCGGTCTCGCCTCCCTTGGCGGATTCTGGAATCCGTCATATAACGTCTGCGCCAACACATTTATCTGAATCGCACATATCAGACATAAAATTGCCAATAGTCTATTGTTAATGTTTGTCTTCATTTTAAGTCAATGTTTATTTATAGTTTTAGTTGCAAAGATACAAGAATTTCTCGATATTTCCAAGTTTTAGAGCCATTTATTTCTGCAAATTTGCATCAATCCAAATTTGGATAGATGAAGCGACAGTGCGAGATATGGAAATTTCTGCTTTCTTGACATTTTTCTTCGCCCTTTCTATCCCCTTGCTATCCCCTTGCTATGCCCTTGCTACGCCCTTGCTACAAAATTGGCCAAAAACATGGTTTTTAAAGTAAATTTTCTTAACATCGCATATTTTTAGATTACGAGTGAAAAAATAAGCGAGCCTAACTCTCGCTTGCTCGTTGCCTTACTATATGAGCATTGAAGAGTTAGGCTCGCTTCTACGGGGCCTTTTGCGTTGTGATTATTGCTCGGGTTTGGGACCGGGGCGGGGACCGCCTTTGCGATGCTTCTGCATGTCGTGCTGATAGAGCTTGTACTGATCGGGGGTCAGAATCTTCTGAAGCTCGGCATCGTATGCCTTCTGCTCCTTTTCCATCTCAGCGCGTTTCTTCTCCATTTCGGCCTTCATCTCCTTTGTTGGAGGTTCTGGACGCTGGCCCTGCATATCACCCTTAGGAGGTTCGGGACGCTGGCCTTTCATGCCATGAGGGCCGTGAGGGCCGCGAGGGCCGTGGTGGGGACGCATCTTGTCGGCATACTTCGTGTTAAGCTCCAGCAACTTGGCTGCCTGCTTGTCGTTGAGGTCGTAATCCTTCACCATCTTCTCTGTGCGGTGCTTTGCCATCTCTTCTTTCTTCTTACCCTTTTCCTGATCTTGGGCCATAGCGGCTGAACTGAACATCACGGCTGCTACGATTGTCATAAGTAATTGTTTCATATTCCTAAACTGTTTAAATTGTTAATACTCACGTTTGTTTGTTGCAACTACTTAAATGACGATTGTCGGGCGGAAAAGTTTAACCCCGAAAGTCTATCTTTCAGCGAACTGGCGGATTCTTTCAACGAATCTCTGTAGAATCGTCAACGATGGCTTCGTAGGCATCCATGGCCTCGGCCATATTTGCCCAGATTTTTTTTATTGTGAGGACTAGAAGGGCAACAAGGGCTGCTATCGCCAAAAGGACACCCCACAAGGGGGTATGATTCCAAAGGATTTCCGCCTCGACGCGCCATGCGGGCAAAGGGGCCACATCAGCAGGACGAGGTTGGAACAACTGACCCTTCGTCAACAGGATAATATCGCCCACCTTCTCGTCGAGACTGACCGCAGCGGGCGTTTCGCGGGCAAAGAGACGCATGTGTTCTGGCAGGTCGGCGCCTAAGGCATTGAGTTTATAGCCCAGGGTATCGTCGAAGAGCTCTGAGAACTTAGCGTATTCGCCCGAAATATGCAACTGCTCACGCAGACGGGCATCGGGGATATGAATCATCGGCTCGTCTTTCCACACTTCCGGACGAAGCAACCAACCGTAGACCACCTGCTCGGGCGAGAGACCCTTGTAACTGTTCTGGCCATAGACGGACTTCAGAAAGCTGAGCGCAAAGGTAGAGAAGGGGCACAAGCGATTGTCGTAAACAATCTGCTCGCGCGCCACTTCTTTGGCCTTCTCCGCATTGATTGTCTGAATGCTACGGGCGGAGATAGTGGATAGATTATAGCTGATAGCGAATAGTAGAAGGAGGAGTATTCGCATCAGAACATCGGCATTGTGGGTAAATCGACGGCCTTTACAGCCATACACTCCATCTCGATGAGCCAGCCTGGACGACATACGGGCGCATGGACAATGACGTAAGGTTTGCCACTAAAGCGCGCCTCATAGAGCTCGCGCACGAGGTCGTAATCGGCTGTATCGCGCAGGTAAACCACCATCTCGGCGACATCGTTGAAATTACAATCCGCCTCAGCCAACAGCGCCTCTACATTCTCCCACATACGATGGGTCTGCTTAACGATATCCTTGGGGTACATCACCTCACCTTTATTATTGATAGAGGCCGTACCGGAAATGAAGACGTGACGACGGTCGGCATAATTGACCTGCGTTCCACGCTCGAAGCTGACACCATAGTCGCTGGTGCGGTTCAGATGGGTAGAGGCATAGAGATAGTGTATCTGTTCTTTCTTCACGCCCGCGATGGCATAGTTGTCCATCTGAGAGAGCACATTGGGGTCTTGCTGGCGTCCACCAATGCCCGTAGAGGCGATAAAATGGGTATTCACCGTGAGGCCCTGAGTAAAGAAGAACTGGTTACGGGCGCGCACCACACCACCGTAGTTCAGGTCGACATCGTTCACGAAGAACCATGTGCGGATACAGTTGGCTTCGAGGGTACAACCCTCCTGAATCAGCTGCATGTTATACTCATTGAAGAGCAGGCGCGTCTGGTATTCGGAATTGGCGGCCATATTATGGGCAGAGCCGTTCCAGAGGTGGCGGAAGTCGCCATGACGCACTTCGTACAGGCCACTCTTGCCGATGCCCGTCTGTACGTTGGTCATCAGATACACCCAGAGGGCAATCTTGGTGCCGTCGAGGGGAGCTTGCTGGATGATGCTCTTGGCACAATCGGTGACATCGGAGGCGATGACATCGTCGGCCTGATTAGCGGCATCGCTCAGGAAGTAGCGCTTGAAGACAGCCTGTGCGCCACTGAGCTCGCCTTCGATAAGTTGGCTATAAGCATTGAGAACGGCTTCCAGTTGCTGGGGATAAGAGAGGCGCGACGAGTCGACGTGGATCATCGCGTGGTACTCCGTAACTTCGGTTCCATTCTCGAACTGGAAAACTTCTGCAAATGCGTTTTCAAAATGATATGTCTGCTGTTTGTTCATAATCCTTATTTTTCTTTTGCGCCGTGGTTAATCCAACTATCAATAAGCGGTAGGATACTCTGGTCGCTCTTCTCTGACACGAGGTCGCGATGGGTCATCGAGATACCTTCTACACGCTCCTGATGGAGGACGATATGCAAGAGGCTATTGCTGGCGTCATCGGGTTCTACCATATTGATATCTGGTACTTTCTTAGAGGGTTGGCCTACGAGGGCATCGTAGCTCTTGCCTTCCGTGAGGTAAAGGCCTGCTGCGGCGCGGTTAGAGGCACCATGACAATTGGCGCAGGTGGTATTAAAGAAGCTCTGCTGAATCGCGTTATACATGCTGGCATTCACCGTGCCCACCTCCATATAGATGGTATCGCGCGTAGATTCGAGCTCTATCTGTTGGAACGTCATCACATGGCGACGAAGACGGTCGAGCACACAGAGTTGCACATTCGTCACATCGTCGGAGATACCAGAGAGCACCACCTCTACGGGGCCATCCCCATTTTTAGGTAGTGCCTTGGAGATAGCGGCATAATCGTCGGTACCGTCGAAGCCTGCGATGGCCACACTGTAGTCATCGGGCCAATTCTGGAGTCCTGACAGAACGCCCGTCATTTTCACCACACGACCCTCCTTGTACGTAATGGTATTCTCCTGAATACGACCATCATCGCAAGCCACGAGCAATAGGCTCAATGCCCATAATGACAAATATTTCTTTGCAATCATATTAGAAGGCATATTGAAGCATCAGCTGCGCCATGTGGGTACAGATACCGAGGTCGTCAATGTCGCGGTCGAGCTGCGTCTTGTGACCTGTACGTCCGATGTACTGATACATGGCAGAGAGCTTGATATTGGTTTTGGGGATGAAGTAATTAACGGTGGCAGCGGGCATATTCAGAATACCGTCTTTGCCTGTGCCGTTACGATCGAAGAAATCGTAGCGCAGACCCAACTGCAACTGACGATGAACGAAACAGCCTACCTGCGCATAACCACCCCAGTAATTGTAGCTGTCATCGATTTTCTGACGATCGGTAAAGCCGATGCGCATATAGTAAGCCTCAACACCTACATACCAGCGGTTCATGAGCATGGCGAACTCAATACCAGCACGGAAATCGTTCGTCGACTCACTCTCAGACTCTACATTATAATTGGCACTGAGACCCACGAGCATCTTCTTTTCGTGCAGGAGTTTGGGATTACCCTGGGTAAGGGGCATGGCACCATAAGGCTGGTAGGTAAGGCGACCTGCATAGAGCAGAGAAGGGATGTGGAGGTCGTCGCTGATGGTCTTGGTAGCGCCATTCTGACCAGCACCCGTACCATTCCAAAGACCGACCTCATAACCAAACCTATTGGCAATGAGACCATGCATCTCAACACCAAGGTCGAAACCTGTGCCGATACCAGGGGTAACGGCATTGAGCGAGTAAGGCAGAATAGCCGTGGCGGTAAGTGAGGTGGGCAACGAAGAGAAGAGCGTCTCGCCAAGGGTGGTCAGATAAGCATGGGTGAAGGGCGTCTTAAACTTACCTACACGGAAGCGGAGTGCAGGACTGACGGCATAGTCGATCCAAGCCTGTTGGAGCACATTACCACCAGAGGCAGCCGCATTGATACTGACGTTATAATCGATTTTGCCAAAGGCCTTACCCGTAAAACCTATAATGGCATAGGGCATGGCAAAACCTGAGTTGGCGACGTTGTCCTGATTATAGGCCTTATCGAGACCCTCGTCGTCGTAATATTTGTAATTAGCCGTGGTCTGCAGATACAGATAGGGCTTAAACACGAAATTGCCATTGTTGCTCTGAAGCGTGAAACCACGGTCGTCGGCAATAGGAATCACACCGTTTTCCATGTTGAGCTCCGTCTGTGCGAAAACGGATGCTGAAATACTTGATGCCATCACAATGGCAAATATCTTCTTAGTAATCATAACTATAAACTATCAACTATAATCTATTAACTATCAAAGTGACCAGAGGAACTGAATGAGTTGGTCGCGCTCTTTCTTACTCATGTTCTTAAATCTGTTTTTCGAGGCTTCGCCCTCGCCACCATGCCACATGATGGCCTCCACGAAATTACGGGCTCGTCCGTCGTGAAGGAAATAGGTATGGCCGTTCACTTTCTTCTGCAAGCCTACGCCCCATAGCGGCGTGGTACGCCACTCATTGCCACGGGCCAAGCCACTACAGAAATTATCGTTCAATCCTACGCCCATAATCTCGGAACCCATATCGTGGAGCAGGTAGTCGGAATAAGGATGAATAGTCTGACCACCAAGCCAAGGGAGTTCGGTACCAGCCAAAAGGACGGAGCCACGCGTCTTGGTATGGAGGGTTACCACATGGCAGAGATGGCAGCCTGCTTCATAGAAGCGCTTTTCGCCCTCGATGACATCAGGGTCGTTAACGTTACGACGGGCTGGTACGGCCAAGCCCTGCATATAGAGGTCGACACACTCCATATCTTCTGTCCCTACATCGAGCATATCATACGAAAGACCCATCATCGAACCTTCCTCCATCTGAAGCTGACCTTCACAGATTTCTTCCGGATAACGGCTATTGGTCATACCCATATCAGAGGAGAAACCCAACTCTACCGTCAGGTCGGCATGGTGGGCTTTATTACCAGAGAGTCCGAGTTGGCGTTTGCCTCGTTCAGTAACATAGTTACAGCGTCCGCTGATACCCCACTCGGGATAGTTGCTCTTGCGCGCCAAGGCCTCTATCTCGTTAGGATCGAGCGCCATCATCTGTCCCATACCTACGTGGCGCAAAGGCACACGAACGGTGCAGAAAAGGTCTTCGGGCTTCACGCTGTCGGTATACCACTCGGTAACGGTCCAGCGGGGCACACAGAGGGTATATTTCTCACCATCGGGGAAGCTGAACGTCATCGAGTCGATTTTCACTTTCAACTTTCCTTCAGGGCGCAC
>Ga0310697_10001968_pt1 | contig 22636 bp, 18 predicted proteins | sample 172DNAGHGlowgp2_FD_203883 | JGI IMG/M metagenome (GOLD analysis project Ga0310697, IMG submission 203883) | Sheep rumen microbial communities from Palmerston North, Manawatu-Wanganui, New Zealand - 1728 DNA GHGlow gp2 (v2) (version 2) | ecosystem: Host-associated > Mammals > Digestive system >...
AGGGGCCCGTTGGATACAAGTTCCCGCCCTGGCGGGGACGCAGGAGACAATGGGAGGGGCCGGAGTGGAGCGCAGCGGAACGGAGTCCTCCGGGAGGGTATCTCCCTTCCTCCTTCAAGTATCAAACGCAAGCACAACAAAAGAGGGCGACCTCAAGTCATCTTGACTTTTTGGTCACCCTCTTTTCAAATAACGGCCGCCCCTCTAGAGGCGGCCGCCGGCTGACGGGCCTGGGCGCCCACACAGGGGCGCTGTCTGACTACTATTTCCTCTCTTCTTCTACGGAATCAAACCAGGCCAAATCCATCACCGTCTCGTAAAACTGCTGAAGGAATCCCAAGTGGGCAAAGGACCGATTCAGCGTGTCGCCGATGAGCATGGCGAATTCAACGCCATAGTCGCCGGACATGCGGCAATAGAGATTGGATGCGTGCAGGGCGTTCACGAAATGGGCCTTGTTGGCGCTCTTCTGCTTCTTGTTTTTCGCGTGATAGTTGTAGACTGCCTCCTTGTTCCCGGCCTTCTTTGCGGCCAGGGAGAGTTCGGCGCTGAAAAGGGATTCGTCGTAGAAGACCTCAAGGAACCGGCGGAAATCGGAGGATTTATCCTTTACCTCGGCGGCAATGAGCACAGAGATATCCTTCGTCTCGCCGATACCGAAAGACTTAAGGGTACTCAGGGATATATCAATGGCCTGACAGAGATTCCTCTTCCAGATGTCATCGTGCGTGTAGTTGATCATAGCAGTAATTGTGTTAGGATTCCTGGTTCTCGTTATTCTCCTTCGCATTCTGCGCGTAGATATCACTGTAGAATTCGCGCATAAACTGGCGAAGATAGCGGTTCCACACAAGCAGTTCTTCTACGTGGCAAGGTACATTGACGGCCTTCTGGTGCCCCCACTTGTACATGAAGAGGGCCATCGTCAACGCCTGAGGATAGCCATCTTCCTCGGTGGCCTTAGTGGGCATCTGGAGAGCCGCTGTAGAGCTGTTATAGAAATGATAGAGGAAATCCATGAAGTCCTGCTCCTCCAGGGCGTCGTTCACGGATTCGGCCATACGCCTTCCGACGTCGGCGTAGTCCTTCTGGACCCGTTCGAAGGTCTGTCTGAACACGGTGTTGAGCGCATGGATCGTTTCCTCGTGTTCTTTCTGCAGGAGGGGATCCGGATCCTGGGTCTGTTGCTTGGTTTTCTGTGCCATTCTTGATACGGTTTAACAAAAAAGTGTGGAGCTTTGTATTCCTGGAGACGAAGGTTCTGGTAAACCGGTAGCACAGGAACAGCTCCACACCCGTATCAAGAAGAACCTTACCTGAACGTCCGGTAAGGCTCTTTCGACATACGGAAGAAACTGCCTCGTCCTGCTTAAATTTACCAGATTCTCGTCTCGGACTCAGCAAAATATGTCACCGCTCGCGCGGCACAACAAATATAAAACAAATAATTGAGATTTGGAAAGAAATAATCGTAATCCAGTAAAATTCATCAGAATGGCTTAATGTATTTGTGGAACAGCCATCATAGAATACGACGAGTCCGAAGGAAAAGTGGACTTTTGCACAGCCATCTCGCAGACGTATGAGTCCTGGGAGCGCAGTTTGTCGACGGCCTTCCCCGCGAATGTGGTGATCTGTTCGCAGAACTCCTGCAGGGTTGTCATCTCATGGGAGAAGCTACGATGGGTTCGGCATTCCTTCCCCGCATCATCGGACAGGCGTCAGCTGAATTTGGGTCTCCAGGATAATCTGGATGTCCTCCGTCAACTGGGTATGGACACTGCCTCAGGAGGGCACATCCGTATGCTCTTCTTCATCCGTTAGGAATCGAGTGATGACCCTTTTGTGTTCCTGCTCCAGAAGCCGGATTCTTCCGAGGAGAACCATTTCAGAAATCCAGATCCTGCAATGGTAGTAGACCAATGGGAGAAGGATCGGGAGGGTGAACCCGTTGAGGAACACGAAATGGAATACAGCCTTGTCAAGGCAGTGTGCCGATAGCATCGCCTTCGGAAAGACATCCATTCCGAACCGGCGTGTACAAACACTTGTTAGGATGGAAACAGCCAGTATCACAACAATCTGCCCGTAAAGGTTGAGGTATGGAATGCCTTTCCTGTAATCCTTGGCATGGAACCCAAGAGATCCGAGCAAGACAAAGAAGAAACCTATCCCTAAGTGTACCCGTGAGCAATGAAGGGCACGGAGGAGCGGAAAGAGCAAAAACCAAGCTAGGAAGATAACGGCAAGAAGCCGGATGGTTCCCAGTGTCGTCCATCGTTTCATCATTCGCCGGTAAGCGCTTAGGAACCGTCCGGCGGCAGACTTCTTCGCCGGAAGGAGCCGGAACTCGTTCACGAACAGCCGGTACACCCATACGCTGACCCAATACAAGATGCAGAAGTAGGTGAATGTGAGCATGGTCGGTTCGACATACCCCGCAAGAGAGCCCTTATTGTCACTAGAGACGGCGACATAGGTCTGCATACCGACGACGAGCAGGCAGAAAAGGGCGGTGAATAACGGAGCCTGAGATAGTAAGGGGGAAGCCTCCTTGATGGGATTCATCTCCTTGAAACGGCGGAAAGCGCCTTCGCATTTCTCCGTACTACGCCTCGCACGTTCAATCATGCTTTGCGTGGATGCCAATCTCTTTTTCTCCGAGTCTCCCGAATCGGAGTCCTCCCAGCCGATAATGGTTGCGCCTTCCCGGAGAGACTCTTTGATGTTCTCGATCCTTTCCTGGACATTGTGCTTTTCGGTCAGAGCTTCCACCGCTTTGCGGATTTTGGACCGAATCTCGTCCAGAATCGTCGAATACAGATCGTTTCCCTCGTTGTTTGCAGACTTGTGCACAACCACGAAGATGAGGAGAATGGACAGGGCAATCCCCAAGAAGATAAGAGTGTCGTTGCTAATCATGGCTACGCTTTTTTGAGGTTGATGAATGCTACGTGGAAAACATTTTCCTCTACTATTACAGTATCGCGGTCTATTCCTTACAAAAAAAACCGACGCGGAACCAGTGACGATGATGGGAAGATTATCCGGACGAGGGAAGAAACCTTACGGTTTCCAGGGACCGAATAAAGATGGAAAGCATGCTTCACGGGGCATAAAAGAAGAACCGCGGAGCCCTCCCGGGTCCCGCGGTCCCTTGTGCGTCGTACCGGGCCTTCCGTGTAGCCGTTTTCGCGCAGGGTGGAACTGACTTCGTTGCGGATGCGGAAGGTGTGGGCGTAAAGCGCGCCATCCGTGATCTGCAGACTCTTGGTCATTTCCTCCGTGGTGCGGTCGGCCAGCATCATGTCGGCCACCTGGCGAGCCTTGCGGGGCAACGAGTTCAGCGTCGTTCTCACAAGTACGCGGATCTCGTTCGTCTCGACTTCGTCCGGACTTTCGTCGGGAATCAGATTCCCGGCCGGGCCGTCGACGTCAATCCGGTTGACCTTCGTGTAGAACTGGCGCCTCTTCAGGGACTCAGTCCTGTTGATGACGAAGTTCTTCACCACCTTGTAGGCCCAGGTTGTAGCCTTGGCCCCATGGCTGGGGTCGAACCGGGCAAGCTTGCCAAGTACATCAACAGCGGCGTCTTCTGCGATCTCCTCCCTCTCCCAGAGGGGGATGGTGTCGAACGTCGACAGCATCTGACAAGCGGTTCGCTTGGCAAAGGAGTAGACGTCGCCGAGGAAATCGTCGTTACGGCCGTTGTTGATGAGGGGAGAGTTGAGTTCGTTTCTCATAGTCTAGGGGTTTAAGGGTTAGATGCCTTGGCAACCGTTGCCTCGGCGGATTCATAAAACGGGCGTGATGCCGCGAACCCGAAAACGAGCGGACTGGGAAACAAACCGAACTTCCTTCTCTTGCACATATAATTCCCTTGGCCCCCGTAAGAGGACAAAGGATATCTTTCAAAGAACGATTACGCTGCCTTTAAAAAAGGGGCGGATTACAAAGATACTGCTTTCTTCTTGATTTGCAACACTTTTCCAATTAAAAATGCAGGATGGACGTAATTGTAAGAAACTCTGCCTTCACCTGTATTATGAGTAATCCACATTCAGAGTTTACCCAGCTGAAAAGAATGTAAGGATATCATAATAAACCTGTATAACAAGACATAAAACACACCAATCGAACATGAATGCAAATGAAATCGCATCCTATGCAAACCGCTACAGCCCATCCGCCTTCATCAGCAAGGTGAAGGAAAACTCGCTGCAGATGGGCGCCACCCTCACCTACAAGGCGTATCTGCTCTATTACATGATGACCGACAAGAATGCGCCCGCAGGGGCGAAGGCCGTCATCGCCGGGGCACTGGCTTATCTGGTACTTCCCTTGGACTTCATCCCGGATCTACTGCCGATCGGCTATGCCGATGACTTCGCAACCGTATTAACAGCCCTTAAAGTCTTACGGGGATGCATCACCCCGGGCGTCGAGGCGAAGGCGAGGGCGAAGACCGAAGCCTTCTTCGGGAAGGATGCCGCAAGAAAGGCCGCCTCAAACTGAGTAAAGAGACTAGCATAACGTTAATAATATCAGATAACCAACGAACAACCATGAGAAACAACCGAAACATGCCGGCCTTCGCCGACGACTACGACGAGAAGTCCTTCTGGAAGAAGCTCCGCGAAAAGGCCCTGGACATGGGCACATCCCTGGTGTACAAGGTCCTCCAACTGTACTACGCCATGATCGACCGTGACACGCCTCTCAAGGCAAAACTGGTAATCGCAGGTGCGCTTGCTTACCTGGTGTGTCCGGTGGACCTGATCCCGGACTTCCTGCCTTGCGGCTATGCGGACGATATGTCCGCCATCATGGCCGCTCTGCAGACCGCCAGAGCCTACGTGACGCCGAAGGTAAAGGACCGCGCACGCAGGAAGACAGTCGAACTGCTCGGAGTCGAGGTTTTCGACGACGCCTGTGCTGCTGAGGAATCCGATACGGAAAACTGATTCGGCTATGTTAAGGGGATATCACCGGGTGACCTGCCCGCACTGTGGCCATTCCTTCATGGCCTTCGACATCGAGGACAACGCAACCGTCTCCTCCATGCCCGTCATATGTCCTAGATGCAAGAAGGTCTTCGTCCCGGTTTGGGGGCCGGCCGGTCTGGTTTCCCGCCTTGTCAGACTCTTGTCGTTAGGACTGACCGGCAGAAAGTGATTGAGCATCACCCAATCGGAAAACACTCGATAAGCCTGCCGAGTTGCTGACGGATTGCCTTTTCGTCGCTTCCGGCAGGAATGTCCCTTTCCGCATACCACCACTCGTTGTTCCTGTACGGGGTGAGGGTATCCACTTTGACGGGAAGGTCCCTGTCGGAGAGGATATCCGTGCCGGGCAGTTTCCGGACGCCGATCTCCAACTCGTCGTCCTTCTTGGTTTCGTTGCTTCCCCAGCTCAGGCAGATGAAGTAGTTGCCACGACGAACTCCGACGCTCATCCATTCGCGGGACCAGTCGTTGTCCCTCTTTGCAGGATATTCCCTCCAGAGGACACCGCCCCGGGCGACATATACGGTTTCGGCACCGGCGACTTGCTCCTGAATTGAAAGCATCATCGACTTTCGTCTTTCCTGCCGCTCCGTGAGGGCGGTCTTTTCCAACAGGGACCCGAATGCGCCATAGCAGCATTCATAGATACTCACCGTTCGCTCGAACACCGCCTTGGCAAACCGGAAACTGTAATCCCCATTCTCCGGAAGGCCCTTCCCCTTGCCGGCAATGTCCAGGAACTCGTCCTTGTCGAAAAGGAGCGAGCCGTGATGCTTGATGTAGACCGCATAGTCTCCTTTGTCGCTCTTCGAGCGGTTGTCCTCGAACGGGATGGCGCCGATGTTGCCGATCCTCCCGACCCAGTGGTCGCAGTAGTCCCGGAAAGGAGTCCTTGCCCGGCCCCTTTCCTTGATCCAGTTCTGCGGGATGATATGGTCATAATCCCAGGGCCTGTTGTGCTTTTCCCACAGATCCTCCCGGGCGGGGTCGTACAGGCTGAACTGCTCGTTGATGTACATGCGCTGCGCAAAGAGAAGCATCTCCTGCGCCACGGCATTGCCCCACCAGGAGACCGTCGTGTAGAAATCGTGCCAAGGCGCGTAATCCTTTTTCGCCCAGGGGCTCCAGTCGCGATCCGGGCTGATCTCGAAGAAAGAACGCATCTCCCCGGGTGAGTACACCGGAATCAGGAGTTCCGAACCAAAGCAGGCGGACAGGCCCCTTCGGATGGATTCAGTATCGGCCGTCTCCTGAAGATGGTTGAACACCATCGCAGCCGCGGCTTTCTTGTCCCGCCCGAACCAGTGAAGGATGAGCGCGAGACCGCGGGCGTCTTCTCCGGAAATACCGGAATCCCTGTCAATGGATTTCGACGCTAGGCACATCAGCAGGAGGAACACCTCTGGGGAGTTACGGGCGATGGACGTCCTGATGAACGCCGGCATCCCTTCGGGGAGAGGGACACCGTTGTTCCCTGTGACGCCGAGCCAGGCATCGACTTTCGTCAGGATCCTTCCAAGTCTTGTCCTGAATGCATCATCGGGTTCTGTCTTTGTGTACAGCTCCTTGATCCGTCTTTGGATATCCAGGTCCGTCTCCGTCTTTCCATTCGCGATGGAACGGATCCGCGGGATGGACGGCGGGTTGGCGATGCCCTGCGAGCCTTCCGCCTCGGTCAGGGCAAGGCGGAAGGCCAGCATGACCAGTTTGGAAGGGGGCATGTATCTCGCGGCGATTGAATCGTTCGTGTCTTTGATACCGCTCCAATAGGCCTTGATGGACGAGTAGTTCAGGTCATCCTGGGAGATTCTCGTCCCGCCGGTGTTGAGCCGGTTGAAAAGAATCTCCAGCGACGACGCGCCCTCCGTTTTCTCTACCAGCCCGGATTCCTTGTCGATGATCCTTCGCGGAAGGACTCCACACTGCACGGTGTAGTCGTCCAACTCCTTGAAGACAGGGTAGAGGCCGGCGATCGTTTTCTCGTCCTCTCTGTCCAGTGCGGGCAGGAAGGTCCCTGAGGCTGCTTGGGCATACCCTTCCATGACGGTCTTCGCAAAACCATCCGGCTCAGTACTGTTGCGGTAGGCATTCAGGAAGAGGTTCAGCGGTACGGGTCGTCCGGCCATGACCGGCCAGGTATCCTTCAGCTCGATCCTGTCCTTATAGATGTTCTTCCCTCCCATGCCGAATGCAGTCATCGCATCCCGACGCTGCCCCGAGGACAGGACGGAACACTCGTCATCGTTGCTGTACCCCCAGGGGTGGGCGGTTGTCGTCATCCTGACCCAGTATTGCCGCGTGCTCTTCTCCACCTTCGGTGGGCGGATGTCCAGCCACAGCCTGGCGCCGGGGTCTTCCGTCAGTCCGAATCCGGCAGCGATCGCGTTGTATCGCTGCTGCCCGTCCATAAGGTAGTACCTGCCGTCGACCGTGTCGGAGAGGATGAACGACCCGATCGGGAATCCCCTCAGGATGGAGTCCCAGAGGAGTTCTGTCTGTCGCGCCTTCCAGACGAGTCCTCGTTGCAGGTCGGGGAGTCTCACCGGGGCATCTTCAGAGCAAGCCCATCCTGCTATCTCACGAAGGGAAAACGAGGTCTTTCCATTGCTTTCGTCAATCATAGTCTTGATTCGATGATAGGTTACGCATATCTGGCATTCATTCGGACGATTTCGTCCTTCACCTCTTCCCGGAACCAGTCGGGGGAGAGGACTTCCACGTCAGGACCGTGGCTCAGGATCTCGCTGCGGAAGTCGTAGGTTGGTATCAGCCGGTATTGGTACACGGTAAATTCGGGCGTCTCGGAGGCCTTCTCCTGCGAGTGGTGCAGGGGGAGGAAGTCGAAGTATTTCACCTGGGAAGCGTCGACCTTCAGTTCAACCGTGGTCGGCTTCTCCCCCGTTTCAACGACGATGCCGTAGTGGTTGCGGAAGAATGTCCGCGCGTCGAAATCTTCCGGGACGGAAGCCGACGTCTCCAGGATTTTGGCATCCAGGATCCGGTCCAGACCGTAGACATACGGAGTCTTCTTCCCGTCGCTTAGGGCGAGGAGGTACCAACGCTGCCGGAAGAGCTTCAGGCACCAGGGATGGACAATGAAGGATGTCGGCTTGGCCCGCTGGAAACTCTTGTAGGTGATGCGGACGCAGGTTCCGCCCTTGAGGGCTGACACAAGCGGGGCGAGCCAGCGCCCACAGGATGGGACCTCCTCGAACAAGATGCGGTCCCGCATGTCTCCGGTCTCTTTCATGAAGTTGTTGAGGGAGATTGATTCCAGGAGCCAACGGCGGATGCTGTCGCCCTCCAGGTCATCGCCGTTGGCTATGTAGTACCCGAGCGAGCGGTCGCTCCGGATCTCGATGCCGAAGGTATCCTCGATGGCGATACGGTGGTTGTGAAAAGTCCGCTCCGCGAGTGGCTCCCCGTTCTCGTTGACGGCGCTCCGCCTCCATTCGCGGGAGAGTTCCTCGAGGGTGATATGTCCATGAAAGCGTATGGTGTCGATCAGCCACACATATCGGTTGAAGTAGTTCTTGGCCATAAGAAAGTATTCCTGGAGTGAAAAACAAATATACTATATAATTGCCTGATTCCGGCACTCTTCTGCCATGATCCGCCTCTGGATATCCCTTGCCTTTTCTCCCACGAGATCGTACCACAGGTTTGACTCCACGAGCGAATCGGCCGGGATGCGGTCGGCCCATTTCTCAAGGAAAGCTCTGGTATAGGGACTGTCCGTATACCGGCTGCTGTTCACGAGTACGCCCCAATCAATCCTGTCTGCCATCCTTTCAATGGTGTCGAAAGGGAGAGCGCCGTTGGCAGAGAGCTCCTTCCAGTCCCACCAGTCCTGGAACCGCTCCACTACCTCGGGGAGGAGCAGGCATGCAACGCTTGTCCGGCTCATCTCCTTCCAGTCAATGAGGCGCTTGAATCTCTCCAGCATGGAGGGAGTCCACGCGATATTCCGATTGGCGGTAATCCTCTTCCAGTCCAGCCGGGACCTGTATTTCTCAAGAAGCGCCTCCGTCCATGCGAAGTCGATGCTGAGGTCCTTCCACGCTTGCTGCTCGAGCATGCTTTCAAGGAGGGTGTTGTCAAATTTTGTCTTTTCCATGATGCGTGTCTGTTTGTTGTCTTGAGCAAAGATAACGTCGATGGCTGCCAAAATCCGGCAGGAGAGTGACGCCTCGTTCGAGTGATCAGAATCCAATCCTCCGCCGGACTGGAACGGCCTCGCCGATGGTCTCCTCCTCGCAGTAGGCACGGATATCCTCGAATGTGGGTTCCTCCGGGCCGATGATGGCTTTTACCTCACGCTTACGGACGACGTTCTCGATCTGTCCGCCGGAGAAGTCGAACTCGGCGGCGAGCACGCCGGCCTCATCGCTGGAAAGCGAAGGAATCATCGCCTGCCAGATGGCGACGCGGGCTTCGGGAGAAGGCCTGCCGAACCGGACCTTGTAGAGGAAGCGGCGCTCGAAGGCCTTGTCCAGGTTGGAGGTGAGGTTGGTCGTTGCGATGAGGATCCCGTCCAGGTCCTCCATCTCCTGGAGGATGATGTTCTGGATGGCGTTCTCCATCTTGTCCACGGCCCTCTCGGCCCCGACGGCGCGGATCCCGAAGATGGCGTCAGCCTCGTTGAACAGGAGAATCGGGACCGTGCCCCCGTCCCTCACGCACTGCCGGTACTTGTCGAAGACTTCCTTGATGTTCTTCTCGCTTTCACCCACCCAGCAGCTCTTGATCTGGGAGATATCGACGATGAAAAGGTCCCGCCCGCTCTCCCGGGCGATCTGGTATACGGTCTCGGTCTTTCCGGTCCCCGGGGCGCCGTAGAAGAGGCAGGTGAACCCGCTGCGGAGCCCCTTCTCTTTCATCTTCGCCCGGATGCCGTCGAAGCATTCGCCGGAAAGGAGCTCTTTCAGCCGTGCGACCAGCCCGCCCTCAGCGGGGTTATAGAAGAGTTCCTTCCTGGCAATGGTTTCAGCCGCAAGCTTGCGGGAGGCACTGACCGCAGGGGCGCTTTTCCGTACGCCGCCCGTATCGGCGAAGAGGTCTTCCTTGACGGCTGTAGTCAAGTGGAAATAGTCCTTGTTGATGAGTCCGTCGCGCCCGGTGAATTCGATGATGCCCCGCTGCTGGATTTTCAGCTGTTCCCTCCGGAAACGTCCCTTCAACCAGTCGAGACCGTCCTCGGTGACATAGTCGTCAAGGTCGTGCCAACCGACGAGATCATCCTCCTCGAAGTGGAAGCGGAAGACAAGCCCGTAAAGGACGATCTTCTCCAGGTGGAAAAGATCTGCACCGTATTCCCGGATACCGCGGGAGACGCTGTTGCCGGGGTTGAGTTCCATCAAGGCGTCCAATTCCTCGCAGGCTTCTTCCGTGGAGAGCTGGTCGTCCTCCAGGATGGAAAGCGTCCGCTTGATGCGGGTAAGCAGGGAAAACGCGTCAAGCCCCGTGGTCGGGGCTGGGATCAGTGGTCTGTTTTCCTTCAAGCACTTCATCACGGTTTTCGGGACGGAAAAATGTCCATCAGAGTCGATGCGGATGTACCCTCGCTTGCGGAGGGTCTCCACGTCATCGTTATAGGTCAGGAACTTCAGGTACTCCATTCCAAGGACCGAAGCCACATCGTCCCCGTCGATCCGGTAGCAGGAGGACTTCCGCACGATGGCGGTGAGGAGGACAGCCTGGGTGGGCGTCATTCCCAGCATCCGGGCGAGCACCTTGACGTCGGCCTGCGCTCGTGCAACATTTGCCAGGGGCATCGTATCCGTCTCCTGGTCCGGCCGCATCTTCTCCGAGATGCTGCACATTCTTTCGATGATGGTCTTCTTTCGCATACTCCTAATACAGGTTGAACGTTGTTTTCTTACAGGGTCTTCGTTCCTTTTTCCTGGCTGCAAAGATAGACCGTCCTTCTGCCAGAATGTGGCATCTTGGTTTTATATTACAATGGCAGGGTGCATTTCAAGATCCTGGTGTTTGACGGGATGGTCGCATATATCGGCTCGGCGCACCTGACCGGAGCCGGCATCGGCATGAAAGGGACGGGGATGCGCAACTTCGAGGCGGGCATCCTGACGGACGAGCCCATCCTAGTCGAGGCCGCCATGAACCAGTTTGATGCCGTATGGGCGGGGTTCCAGTGCAAGGGATGCCGACGGAAGAAGTTCTGCGGGGATCCGATTTTGAAGTAGTCTTCTGTATTCTTTCGAGAGAGTATTATTATTCACAGTTTTAAGATGAACTTATTGCAAGGGCATCTTATTTTTCATATCTTTGGTTTTAAAAGAGGACATTCCTAAGAAATTGTCCTCTTTAGACTGGTCTTAATTAACTTTAAAATTATGAAAAGAGACTACTACGGACGGTATGTCGACGATGATGATGAAAGGTCAACATCTGAGGAGCCCGATGGTTATGATGCATGGGGCATGGAGAGGCCTGAGCCCGGGGAGGATGATCCATTTGAAGATTGGGGTAACGATTAGAAGTGGAATATGCCACGGTACTGCGTGGAGAATGCACTCATTTTCGGATTCTTAACGGAGAAACAAGATAACCGAGAGAACACAGCCTCCGTTTAAAATCGTCAGAGACGTAAATGCGTATTCAACGCATCTCGGTCAGAGGATATGGCGAATCATATATTCGCGGAGAGAATATATCTTTGCAAACCATTCGTCATCATTTCGCATAATGAAGAGCATCAGTTTTAAGAATTTCAAAAGGTTTGCCGAATGTCCTGCCCTCGGGCTGTCAGGCGTCACGTTCCTGGTCGGGAAGAACAATTCCGGAAAGACCACCTTTACCCATGCTGCCCGGCTCGCTGCCGATTTTATCAATCACACCTCGAGGGGCGGTGATCTGCAGTCCATCTTTTCCTTTGAGGTCGGCAATCGTACTGACAGCAAATACCGCGGGTACAACAATGTCCTTCATCGTGACGGTGGAATCGAAACGGGCAGGAACAACACAGAGATAGAGTTCTGCATCGACTATGGCGAGTTCGTTCTACAATTCGGAGTGGACAAAAAGTATAATCCCTTCGGATTTATCGAGGCGCAGATCCGAGACTGGGTAGATGACTCCTACTACGGTCAGTATCCGGATGCGACCGAGCCACCAATCATCGATGGGGAATGGCTCCGTGCCGAGATCGACAAACGAATGGAGGACCTCAAGAAGAATCATCCGGATAGATTCGAGTCTCTAAAGAGACAAGACCAGGAAGGGAAAGGCCATCTCAAATATATCTATTATTACGACAAGACCAACAGAATCGCCGGACTCCTTGATGGAGGTTTGACGAAACTGATCTTCAACGATTTCCCAGAGGATGAAGCACAGGAACTGGAGAGACTGTCCCGGTTGCTTGAGACTCTCTCCGAAGAAGACCGTCCATCCGTTCAGGACCGGATTGACGAGCTCCTCGAAAAAGAGTCGAGAAGCAAGATTCAAATCGTCAGGGACGGCGTCATTTCCCGCGGCCTTGAAAGGAAATCAGGTCATACCCTTCCGGAGTTCTATTCGATTGACTGCCTTGCCGGTCACTGTCTTGCCGGGGAATCGGATCTCCCTGACGACGGAATGCCTTATGACGGGATAACCGAGTTTCTTGACGAGGACGATCACCGGAGGAGGCTTGAGGGCTTCAAGGAGTTGTTCTCCGTCCGTCTGTACCACCAGCTTCCTTCATGTGCCAGGCACATCGGACATTATACGGATGATGAACAATTACGCAACGAACTATTCAGACAGTTCCGAAATTACAATACCCATGGAGAGATAGAACTGATGGCCTGTGTATCAAAATGGATCAAGGAACTGGAGATAGGGGAGAGCATTGACATACGCCCAGATATTGAGGCAGAAGAGGCCGATACCCAAAACCGGGTCGGGGCGAAATACTATGAGTGTTTTGTCCGGAAAACGGCCCATATGAATGGAAAGAAGGTGACATATGAGGTCCCTTTTGATTCCCTTGGCGTGGGGTCAAGACAGTTGATCATCCTGCTAGTGACGATGGCCCTCGTTATCACCGAAGCGCGGCATAAGTCGTACCCAACCCTCGTCACCGTTGAGGAGCCCGAACAGAACCTGCATCCGGCGATACAAAGCAAGCTGGCCGATATGTTCCTGGACTTCTACGAGCAGTTCAAGTGCCAGTGCATCATTGAAACCCACTCCGAGTATATCATTCGCCGCTCCCAGGTCCTGGTCGCAGAGGGCATCCGGAAGAAGGCGTTCTCTTTGGAGGATAACCCTTTCAAGGTCTATTATTTCCCGGATGACGGTTCCAGCCCGTATGATATGGCTTTCAAGGAGAACGGACGTTTTGAAAGAAACTTCGGGCCGGGCTTCGTAGATGTGGCCGGGGAGTCTAATCTCGCATTGCTTGACCTTGCAATGCTTTTCGATCGGAAGAAATGAAAACGGACATCACCTTTTCATTGTTTCTCTCCATCAGAGCTCTCAATGCAATCCTGGAGAGCAGGACATACCGGGAGATTGTTTTCAATCGCGACGTAAGCATCTTTCTCGATGCTTCCGTTGATGATTTGAAAGCCGCTATCGGCCCGGACATTGAGGAATCGCGTATCGGGGACTTTCTTGTCTCAAGGTGCAGCGGCGGATTCTATCTGGCGAACGAACTCATTGCTGGGATTCTTGCAGATCCTTCGCTGTTTTCAAGGTTTCCATTCTCGTTATTCATCCTCGATATCTCCCGCGCGGATGCGAAGAGGGTGCGAAAGCAGTACGGCGTTCTATGCTATTCGGACCAGGCGCGCCTGTGCCTGGGCCCACTTAGATTCCAGAAGACGTCTTTCTGCGAGAAGGGGAGTCCGGACAAATCTTGGAATTCCATTTTGACTGAGGCGTCAAGTTTCCCTGTGAACACGATTATTATCAACGACCGATACTTGATGACGGGCAATCCTGCTATGGTGAAACGAAACGTGAGCGAAATTGTTTCATCCCTGATGCCACCGTCGGATTATGAAGGGACACTCAATGTTTTCTTTTATTTTGACGGAGTAGATAAGAAGTGGTCCGAGATATATGTCAAGAAACACGGGGGGGAGAGTTTGGACGAGATGAACCAGGGGTTCAAGAATGCGGCCAAGGTCGAATTCGGAAAGAAATCGCAAGAGGTATGCAAGATTGTCCGTTCTTGCGTAAACGGAATCTATGGTGTAAACACCGTTTGTGCCACATATCATAGACCTCTTGGCCTGAACAAAAACAACGGATGCCGCTCGATGGAAACCTGGGTGGAGGGGTACGACCTCACGCATAATAGGAGAATCATAACAGAGTATTTCCAGATTTCCGCCGATTATGGCCTGCTGGCTTTCAATTCCGATGGAAAAGCGGAGAAGGAACAGCTTATAACCACCAAAGGGTTGTATTGTGAAGGGCTTCACGATTCCTCGGATCTTCCCGAGGAGAGACATCGGGTCATGTTGTCAAACTTTGCCGAAGGAATGAATTATAAGAACATGTTTCTGTCTGTGAATGGAGACGTATTGGATGACCCATCAGATATAGAGGAACAAATGCGTTCTATCCCAATCTTCCGGACGAGGGAGCAACCGTTCGGAACCCTAAAAGTGAAGTAGTACTGACCCTCGCACTTCACAGTAACAAGCAGGTTAACCGCTACGGCAGGATTCTTGGCGCAGAACAATGGCCATTTTGAGCGACATGATACCCGCGCACGGAGTTCAAAATCGCTTAGTTATGCTAACTATACGTCCATTTCAGCAAACTTGAAGTTTAAAGAACGGATTCTTCAATCAAGTCTCCAAGGCCCCGGGATGCTCCGTGTGCTTGAACGGATACTCCCCTTTCGACAATTTGTTACACAATTTACGTTATGTTAAGTAGCGTCTATCCTACTGCGTAGCGAGCCAAGCGCAAATACGGCCATCTACCTCCTGCGCTGCACGCTTTGCTTTTGCTAAAAATGCGTCGGACAATTCGGCATCGTTGTAATGGTTAGCTGCGTTTCTCCAGTCCAAGATGTATTTGAAAACATTACGATACCAAGTGATGCTGTTGCCGCGTGATTTGCCTTCAGGATCAAGGATTGAGGCAAAATAATCCCTCCATTGATCTTTGATGAAGACGTACCATAGGTTTCCGAGCGTCGCACTGGTCAACATGTTTATCGACCTCCTGTTGAAGGTCGGCTTACAGTCGTTGCTTCTTCGCTTGTCACGGATGGTCTTCATTTCCTTGATTGCCTTGTCGAAATTGGCTGGATTGCTTATATAATCATAATCGATCCTATCTTCTTGATATTCAACCCATTTTTCTTCTCCATTGGCCATCTCTAGAAAAGGATTTGAGCAAAGGCTATAGAGATACCTCTCTACCAGTTGCCGCAAGTCAAGTTCCGTCTTTCTAAGTAGATCATATCCCGCGATATTGGAATCGTAAAGGTCCTTCATGAGGTGGCTTGTCAGTGCAGAAAAACAGATGTACCTGTTTTTGGTGTCGGCAGTAGTCGGGCCCAGATCAAAGCCGAAAATCTCCTTCTTAACCCTGTTTGGTACGACACGGATGAATTGATACTTCTGCAGGAGATCAATTTCCTCCGTCTTTAACATGCTGCTGGAACCGACCACAAGCTTCACGGCCGTCTCCTTAAGATTCTGCTCTTCGACATACTTCATCTGTTCAAGCAAAACGTCCTTGATTTCCATGCGGATACTCCGTTCAGCATCCTCGCGCTGAGATTCCGGCATCTCCGGGTGCCAGAACTTGAACGGGTCATCACCTCGCTGAAACAGCCAGTCGTTCATTATGCTCATCAGCATCGGATGATTCCCGACATACCGATTCACGAGTTCCTTATATGCGGCCAACTGTTCCCTGTTGAAGGATGAGAAGTATGTAGAGAACCTTTCCCAGTACAACTTGACCTCGTCATCGGAGAATAGTCCAATGAAAATAGGGTTCGCAAATTTAGTGAAATAATGAGTCCCGTTCAGTTCCTCTTCAATATTTTCAGGCGTGCGCCTAGAGCAAATGACAATCGGACCGAAACGGCTCAAGAAGCGCAACTTATTCAGAATGTCAGCGCCCTTAGGGTAGCGACGAACACCGTCAAACTCATCGAATATGAAGACAAAATGCATCCCTGACGTTAAAATAATGTTACCCAAAGCCTTTTTGATGCTCTGGAACTTGGCGTCCAATGTCGGTAACTGAATAGCACGGTCAAGATAATCCAACCGAATTCCCTTAGAGTCTAGATACATCGACAGTTCTGTTGAAACGGTGTCCAGTAACCCTTCCGGACTGGAACTCTCCGATACAACGAAATAGAGAGGAACTAATCCGGCATCAGAGAGCCATTGACGCGGCGTAAAAAACTTGTCCTCATAAAAGCAGTTGGCTATCAGGGACGACTTCCCCATACGAGGAAGGCCGACAACGAAGGAAGATGAACCTTGCAGAGTGTTATTGCGCAGTATGGCAAGCTCCCTGGTTCGGCCGATAAAATTATCGCCGATCACGACATCCCGGACGAATGCAAATGGATTATGCATGCAAACTAAATTAAAAACGGAATGTCACGAATTGGTTGCAGAAATAGGCGTGCCCGTATTTATCTTCGCAAAGCTTTCGTAAGTCGGTATGAGTCACGGACATTATGGCAGCATATGTAGTAATTCCACGTACCTTCATGATGTCATACTCCTCCATTTTTTCGATAGCATTCTCAAAATCCTCCATAACGAGAAGAATCGTCCAGCCGGAATTCTCGTCAATCCGGCTGAAGATCCGTGTAAGGTATGATTTGATGGCATCTGTCGTGGAAACCTGCTCTATCGCCATAAAGCACCTGTTTGTGATGATGTCTCCATCGAATACAGAGGAGATGGCTTCCTTGGTTCTCAGGGATAGTTCTTTCCAGATAGAAATGGCATCAGGAAAACTACCGCACTTTATCCGTACAGGCAGGATTTTATCCTTTCGAAGCGGCTCTTCGTAAGCTTCAATGAATGAATCAGTGAAACCAACGGTGTCGATGTCCTGCGGCAAAACTACGGAGCAAGGAGATTTAGTTAGGATTCTGGTCAGAACCTTTTCGCGCTCGTTCTTATCTTTCTCCATACGTTGTATAGTTTGACTTTAAGTGTATAAAACTCGTTTTCCTTATCAAGGACCCCTCGGTTATAGAGGTCATCAACAAGAGCCTCTGGTTGTCCGGTATGGAGCAGAAGCTCGTTTTTTCTGCACCCGCGAAGCGGGTTTTCGCGTTCTGCATCCGCAACGGCGTCGAGTACGGCGAGTGTCTGTTCCATCGTAAACTGCGACTCCTTCTCGGACGTAATATCGGAGAAAAGAAGCGGGTCGAATAAAGTCTCCAGGTCATCCTCCGAAGCGTTTCTGAGGGCGCCCCAGACGGCAGCGTCGACGTCGGCCTCTGTTATATGCCCCAACTTTCTGGCATTCATATAGTTGACCAGGTTGTAGCATATCCATTTTGTATAGTGGGCGCTTGATGCGGAATAGTAGATAATTTTGTCAACCGCCCCGCCGATATAGATGTCCTCCCTACCGGCCGCTTGGGACAGAGGCTCCGTAACAAGTCTCCGGGCTGCTTCCGGCTCCAGGTAGTTCAGCCTGTCCTTTTCCAACACGGCAAAGGCGTTAGGCCCGTCGGTTGCCTTAATAAAGGCATGCAGGACGTCCTGTCCAATTAGGACGGCGCCAAAGAGACCCCTAGCCTGGAGCCCTTTCCATCTCCACATGAACTCCTTTTTGATGATACCATCCTTGAGCCATTGATAAGCCTTTGTAAACTCGTCCACAAAAAGGACGAGTTTGCATTTCTCCCATCCCTTAGTACCTTTCATTTCGGCTTGAAGGCGGGTAAGACGCCGAACGAAAAGGTCGAACGAAAGGAGTTCAGGGGCAGGAAGGTCGAGGACTGACTCCCTGAGCATATCCTTGTCCGGATCGAATTCCGCCATCCAGTTCAATATCTCTACAGCCCCGAAAATCAAGCTGAGGATGTTGAAGTAGATGTCTTCTTCACGTTGAATGTCAAGTTCGAGGAAATTGATGTCGACTGGAATTACCGTGGGCAACTGCTCGCAGATGCGCTTCTTGATTTGATAGAGAACCGAAGATTTGCCACTCCGCTTCTGCCCGTAGATGAAAAAATGGGGTGACCTGTCTAGATCAGCTAGGACGTTGGAAACGTTCTTGATGAATTGCTCCCGCCCGTAGAACCGTTTGTTGTCCTGCCCGCCGAAATTATAGTCGTTCTGGACGTCTTCAAATTGTTCGGCAACTGTAAACGGGATGTCAAAAGTTAATTGCGCCGGGGTTGTCCGTACGCTATAGGAGAACTTGACAGTTGCGTGCAGATTGTTCAAGTCCGCATCGGGATTTAGCTTGAAATGCAGGATGTAAAGGAGAGATTCCCCACCATAAACCTTCTCCGTATCTGAATAAGTGGTAACCGGGTCCAAAGAGGATGGAAGGATGTCCTCGCTACGCTTGAGTTTCAAAACGCAATCCCGCATGGCGTCGGCATTCTTGTTCACGTTCTTGATCTCGACTACGAGGTACATCGAACGCTCCGCACCCAATGAAGATGTTGAGATGGCTTCTGCTGATGGATTCGGTTTATCGAATTTGTATTCCTCCTCGGTGTTCTTGACAACATCCCGTATGTGGACAAGTAACGGAAAGAAGGTTGTCCTGGAGAGCACAGTCGGATTCTTGCGGATACGATCGGTCCAATTGTCTATATTTCGGGATATTTTCCGGCTGGTTGACATAATGGTCCTGGCATCTTTGGCAGTGAAGAAAAGAGCCAGCATATCAGGCAAGCGGAAATGGAGTTCCTCAATCAGGTCATGATCATCATGTACCATCCAGGGCTCAGGGACGAGTTCTCGGAATAAATCGAGCCCTTCATCAAGGTCGAATTGATTCTTTTTTATTGCAAGGAGCTTCACGGAACGAAGAATTGATGCGTATTTGTTGTATATGGTTCCTCCGCGCCATTCCGAAAAGAATTTGGAAAAATAAGGTTTCTGAGGCATCTCATGCATTATCTTTATGCCATCCCGAATGAGAACCTGTGCGGATATGGAAGGGTCAAGATCATACATGATACTACATAACTTGTACGCAGCATCCTCCGAAAGCATACAGATGAGTCGTATATCTGTCCAGTATGGCCAAGAAGATCCACGCTGTATGCAATTAAACATTTGTTGAACGAGATTGCAGTCATCGGGTGTACCGATAGCAGAAGATACAAAGTCTCGATACTCCGATTCCGAACAGGTCAGAGTGGCGAGATATCTTGCCAAGTCGCGGAGGACATTATCCCCTTTGACGACCCGGCAAAGGAGGGTATACCGTTCATAAACGAGAGACTTCATAGGTGCCGTCCCGCGGTAGACGCGTGATGCCCCTTCATTTACCCAGTCTTCTTCCAGGGTCTCGATCTCCTGATGAGGAAAAGCAATCCTTTTTCGGATGTCTTTCTCCCCTTCCCCTCGGCGGTAAAGGACGATAGCGTGACAGATGCGCCCCAGGTCATTCCCGTCGTTCTTGGCCCATGATGCACATTTCTCGGTATCATTGGAATTATCGTTCATGACGAGACTGTACCAAGCGATGTTCGCGTTGACCTGAGCAATCAGCTCCCTTCGTTCATTTCCTTCCGTCCTCGTCCCTTTGGTGTCCGTCAACAAGGGTCGTTTCGCCCTGTAAGCTTTCACCAATTCAGCGATTTCCCCCATATCCTCAAAATACTGGATGGCGCAGTCTAAATCTTCCAGAGACTCACCGACGAGGGTGAACTGAGACCCGTGCATGCCTTTGATGTATTTCTCGCCCGCCCTCTTGTACTCATTCTTCAACCGACCATCAGCGGGATTCCTGTGGAACTCCTCGCTAAACAGGCGAAGAAGGCGGTAAACGCACGGCGTTTTCCTTTTGGGATTGTCCTCTTGACTAGCAAGAATCTTCTCATAAAGTTCGATTGCCTCCTCTATCCTCCCGTCAATCGCCGCGATCTGAGCCTTGGCAAATAGATCCACCCTGAGAACCTTCTGCCGTTCGTCGACAGTGGCCTTTTCTAAATGAGGCAGACATCGCTGGGACAAGGATAGTGCATACGCATGGCCAGGCTCCGAATCCAGGATGTTCATCGCAATGCCCCAAGCCTTTTCGTATTCGCCCAGCTCCTCCATTTTCTCGGCCATCTTGATTAGTTCGCTCGCAGGCCTGGCCAAACAGACATACTTTGCGACGGGGACTTTGCCTTGCAAACGGAAAACGGAGTAAACAAGTTCGTCTCCAGGACGAGGTTGGGTGTAATCCGTGTCGACGATGTTCTCAAGTGGAAGGAGGAGAGACCGCGCAAAATGAGGGTCTTGCACTTCCGCCCTGCCCTTCCTCGGAGAAACGGACTTGATTATCCCACAGGGATTCACGGCATTGAAGGGCGCCTTGTAGCATTTGTCGCTGTATTTTGTGATGGCCTTATCAACGATGTCTTTCAGTGTAATGGCCACTGAGTTGGCGGGAACCAGGTCAAGGACATTGTTTATGAAGCCTTCGGCTTTCGTAAACAGGGACAGCATATGGTCTTTGTCGAGGGCGGGATCCATTTCACGAGCCTCCTGAATGTATTCTTCCGCCAGTGTCAGCATCTCCAGCACAGTCATTGGACAACAAATGTTGGTGGCTTTCCTATCGCTGTAAGAGAGTTGGGCTACGACCTTTTCGTCCTTGACATAATTAGTCGATAACATTTCTGCCCTGTCACGCAGGCCCGGATCGATGACATCTTCAGGGCGGAATGAGAACGGCTTCTCCTCCCCTTCCACAAACAGGCTCCCGGAGCGGAGACGAATCGTGACAGTCGCGTTTGCGACCAAACGACGCTCGCCGTCGGGACAATCTTTGAGCGCGGGTAATGCGGCCAGGTCGGAGACGGATATCTCTGTTGTCGCTTCCGGAAACTCTTCTTCCGGAATCTCCTCTTTGGGTGACGCTGGCTCTACTCGCTCCGCAAGTGCGGCTTCGCGGATAGATGCCGTCAATGCAGTGAGCTCATTTTTTGACATGATCGTAGGGACTTCTGGGACGCCGGTGAGGCCTGTCTCAACCACCATGTGCGGAGACTGTCGCTTGATTATAACAGGTTCGCCTGCCTCTGGAACTGGTAGCCGCAGCGATTCCCCCGGTCCATTGTATGCGGGCAGTTCTTCATTATTCCAAAGGCCGTTCCTGACCTGGCTGTTTTTCATCCATGACCGCAAGTCGGAGTCATAATCTGGATCGTCAATTTGCTCTGTTATCAGGCGAAGAATATCGCATGCGCTGATTGGCTGCCAGAGATTGTAGTAAAGGTCTTCCGCTATGTCATAAGCGGAACTAAATGTCATTGGTTTGATGATTGACCGGGCTTGGTAGTCTCCTTCTATATTCCCACGTTTTATGGAATAGAGTACCGGCTGCCCGATCAGGTCCTTTGCCTTGAGTGTCGCTAACTGTCCGAATAGCTGTTGCCGGAAGAAAAACAGCTTTTTGTGACTGTGAACGTCGATAATCGTCCCATTTTCACTGTTAATTTCGTATATACGGCCGTAAGGTTCAAGCATATTGCGGGGGGTGTCGGGAAAGTCCTCGAAGAAGTCGACACCAAGGCTCTTCTTCTTCTCTTCCTCTAGTCTCATCGAGAAGGCTTCCACATCCTCGTCTCCGGCATACTGTGCCTTGACCAGGTTGCAAAAATCTAGGGCGAGGGAGACTTTCCCTTCCTCCGCGATTTCTGAAATGGCATCAAGCGCATCGTCTAGCGAAGTCGCTTCAATGATGGTGCCCACATGAGGCTGGCTTTTCCTGTCAAGTACACACAGTACATCCTCGCCGTCAAGGGCTCCTTTTCTCGCAAGCTCCCGCATCTTCTTGGATGCAAGGGACTTCTTTTGTAGGACACATAATCCGTCATCGCTCTTTGCCATTCCCCTATCACTGCTGAAGTATTGCACCTTGCCATTGGGGCGAATCGTCACGGGCACGTTTTTCTCTTCAAGCGTTGGGACACCTATATAGCACGAGGCAATGCGGGAGAGGGTCTCTTTGGTCAAGGTGTCGAGTATGCCGTTTTCAAACTTGACATTAATCCCGTCATCGGTTACATCCATAACGGTTCCCTGTCGCCTCAGACCATCTTCTGTCTCAATGATGATCAGAGTATGGGGCTTGAATAAAACACTGGCTATGTCTAGCATATCGATGGTGATTTGAAAACAGATATTGAGACAAGGTTATTAATGTTAATGTTCAAAGATAGGTAATCTTTGCCAATAACACAAAACACTATCGGTATTCACAATCACGACCACCATAGGATTCGTAATCGAGATATTATCGCGAGAAATAGAATCTATTTGGGCAATAAATAATGAAATAGTTGTTATTTTCAAATATAGTGTCTATATTCCGGAGTTTGACACATCGATTTTTAGATAATGTGGCCACAGACCGCCGTAGGGGCGATTTGTGGCCTTTCCAATAGAGCGATATTTGCACTAATTGACTCTTCCGAACGACTATGGGTTGATATT
>Ga0310697_10001969_pt1 | contig 22619 bp, 8 predicted proteins | sample 172DNAGHGlowgp2_FD_203883 | JGI IMG/M metagenome (GOLD analysis project Ga0310697, IMG submission 203883) | Sheep rumen microbial communities from Palmerston North, Manawatu-Wanganui, New Zealand - 1728 DNA GHGlow gp2 (v2) (version 2) | ecosystem: Host-associated > Mammals > Digestive system >...
GCTACTCGGGCATCTGCGTCGGTTGGGGATGGACACCTCTCAACACAGGTATGGAGCACAACTGCATCGAGGGTAACAATGTCAGCAACTATGCCCGTCAGCTCTATGACGCCGGCGGCATCTATACACTCAGCAACCAGCCTGGTTCCGTCATCAGCGGCAATAATATCAGTGCGCCTTTCCCTGCCCCTTATGCCACCAACAACCGTGGATTCTGCATCTATCTGGATGCCCGCACGGATGGCTTTACGATAGAAAACAACGAAACAGAAGGCCGACTGATTCGTCGTGATGAGATAGGCGACAATCATCCTGGTCCAAACCTCATATTCAAGCAATGAAACAAACAAACTACCATCTCTTTGATTTCATGGACTTTGATCCTTCCTTAGAAAAGGACGAAGCCCTTTGGAAAGCATACGCGCCCAGTAACATCGAAGAGCGCGACGGCGACATCGTCGTCACCATCCCCTATCAGAAACAGCTGCATCAGGAGGACATGGCTCCCGATACCGCTGCGCCCCAACACTCTTTCGACCTCATCATCCGTGCTTACGAACCCGACATTCTCCGTCTCTTTACCACCATGAGTGGCGACGAGATGAAGGAGGAAGACGACATGCTGCAGTTGGCACCAGAGGTCAAGCGTCTCCCCCTCCGTTATGTCTGTGGCGATGTTATCGCCACCAACGGCAAGAAAGTAGCCACCATCGACCTCAGCGAACCCAAGCTGGACCATTGGAGCGACTTGCTACCGCCCCCTCAGCCCGCCCCATTCATCACCTTCTATCCCGATAGTGACGAGACTAAAGGCGTTGCCCTGAGCGACGACCACTTCTCGCCTCCCCGCTACGATGCCCTTCCACTTGGTTTCGTAAGCCGAGGTCCTGCCTCGGCAACAGAGCGCGCCACCATCAGCTTCAAGTGCTCCCCGGACGAGTGTTTCGTAGGCACGGGAGAGCGCTTTCGCAAGATGGACCTTAGCGGACAGACTTTCCAACTGAAAAACCAAGACGGACAAGGTGTCAACAACCGTCGTTGCTATAAGAACATTCCGTTCTATATGAGCAGCAGAATGTACGGCTGTTTCTATCATACCTCTGACTATTGCAAGCTATCATTGGCAGACCACAGCACGCGTTCTGTGCAGTTCCTCAACGATCATGCCACGCTCGATGTTTTCCTCATCGGCGGTAAGAGTCCTGAGCAGATTCTGCGTTCCTATCGCATGCTGACTGGTTTCCCACAGATGCCACCCCTTTGGTCTTTTGGCATTTGGATGAGTCGCATGACCTATTTCTCTGCCGACGAGGTCAATGAGATTTGCGACAAACTGAGAAAAGAGCACTATCCCTGCGATGTCATCCACCTCGATACAGGTTGGTTCCGTACCGACTGGCTCTGCGAGTGGAAGTTCAATCCGGAGCGTTTCCCTGACCCCAAAGCATTCGTCCAGCATCTCAAGCAGAATGGCTTCAAAGTATCCTTGTGGCAATTGCCTTATGTTGCCCAAGGTGCAGAGCAGTTAGAAGAAGCCAAGGCGAACCATTATATCAGCCAGCCCCCTGTGGTCGACGGTTCTCCCGTTGACGAATCTACAGGTGGTGCTTCCAATTTCTCTGCCCTCGACTATGCAGGCACAATCGACTTCACTTACGACAAGGCTGTCGATTGGTATAAGAACAAGCTGTTGAAACCCCTGCTCGAAATGGGTGTGATGTGTATCAAGACCGACTTTGGTGAGAACATCCACATGGACCATCAGTATCACGGCATGACTCCTGAGCGTCTGAACAATATCTATTCGCTGCTCTATCAGCGAGCCGCCTTCGAAGTCACCAAGGAGGTTACGGGTCAAGGCATCGTCTGGGCACGCTCAGCATGGGCTGGTTGTCAGCGCTATCCGCTCCACTGGGGAGGCGACAGCGCCTCGTCGTGGGATGGCCTGGCAGGCTCTCTGAAGGGCGGACTCCATTTCGGTCTTTCAGGCTTTGCTTTCTGGAGTCACGATGTGCCAGGATTCCACAGCATTCCTGATTTCATGAACTCTCCCCTCGACGAGAGTGTCTATGTTCGCTGGACCCAGTTTGGTGTCTTCTCCAGCCACATGCGCTATCATGGTACCTGCAAGCGCGAACCTTGGCATTATCCCAACATCGCACCTATTGTCAAGCGCTGGTGGAAGTTGCGCTATGCCCTCTTACCTTATATCATAGAGCAGTCTGAGCAGGCTTGCCAGAGTGGTTATCCTTTGGTTCGTGCCCTGCTGTTCCATCATCCTGACGACCGTCAGGTGTGGCATATCGACGATGAGTATTACTTCGGCTCTGAGTTCCTCGTCGCCCCAGTGATGAACAGCGAAGGAAAGCGCGATATCTATCTGCCTGAAGGCTTGTGGGTCAACTTCTTCACAGGCCAGCGCATGGAAGGTGGGCGTTGGTATTACGACGTCGAAGTACCCCTCGACCAAATGCCAGTCTTTGTTCGTCCAGGTGCACTCATCAAGATGTATCCTGACGAGGTTGACAGCACGGACGATATGGATATGAGTAAGACAATAACGATTGAAATAACCAAAGACTATAAAGGATTATAATGGAAAGTCACTACATGCAAGGCCTTGACTGGCTGATATTAGCCGTCTATTTTGCAGTGCTCATTGCCATCGGCATCTGGGCAAGTACAAAGCGTAAGAAGGAGAGTTCCCTTTTCCTTGCCGAGCACTCCCTACGCTGGCATCATATCGGTTTCTCCATGTGGGGAACAAATGTCGGACCGTCCATGCTGATAGCCTCCGCCTCAGCAGGTTTCACGACAGGTATCGTCTCAGGCAACTATGCATGGTACGCCTTTGTATTCATCGCCTTGCTGGCCTTCGTCTTTGCACCCCGGTATTTGGGTGCCAACATCAGCACGTTGCCAGAGTTCATGGGACTGCGTTTCGGGCAGTCCACCAGGAATATTCTGGCGTGGTATACCATCGTCACCATCATCATCTCATGGCTTGCCCTGACCCTCTTTGCTGGCGGCATCCTGATTCGTCAGGTCTTCGACATCCCCATGTGGATGTCAGCGCTGGTACTTCTTATTATCTCTGCCTTCTTCACCATGTTGGGCGGACTGAAGGCCGTTGCCTACACCAATGTCTATCAGATGATCCTGCTCATTGTTGTTTCATTGATATTGGTCATTGTCGGTCTTGACCGTGTAGGTGGCGTCTCTGCCTTGGTGGATAAGGTACCTGCCGACTACTGGGTGATGTTCAAACCCAACACGGATGAGGCATTCCCTTGGTTGCCCATCATCCTCGGCTATCCAGTGATGGGCGTGTGGTTTTGGTGTACAGACCAGAGCATGGTACAGCCTGTCCTTGCAGCCAAGGATTTGCGCGAAGGACAACTCGGTACGAACTTTACGGGCTGGTTGAAGATTCTCGATGTGGCACTATATATATTGCCGGGTATTCTCTGTTTTGCCCTCTTCCCTACCCTTGAAAATCCTGATGAGGCATACTTAACAATGGTTGAGAACCTCTTCCCTGTCGGTATGGTAGGATTGGTATTCGCTGTTCTGACGGCATGTCTGGTATCTACCATCGGTTCCGCTCTCAATGCGCTGAGCACAGTCTTTACCATGGATATCTATGTTAAGAAGTTCAATCCCAACGCCTCCCAGCGCCGCATCAACATCGTGGGGCGTTCAGTGACTGTAGTAGGTTCTGTCCTCGCCATCATCCTTACCGTCGCCATTGATGCCATCAAGGGACTCAACCTCTTTAACGTATTCCAGAGTGTTCTTGGTTTCATTGCTCCACCGATGGCTGCCGTCTTCCTCCTCGGCATCTTCTGGAAGCGTACCAGCACCCGAGCCGCCAACTTTGCTTTGACTATCGGTACCGCCTTCTGTCTCACCGTCGGTGTACTCTACCTATGGCCGCCCCAGTGGCTCCAGTTCCCCTGGCCACATTTCATGCTTCTCTCTTTTGAGTTATTCATCATCCTTGTCGTCTCCATGATGATGATCTCTCTGGCAGATAAGGATAAGACACGTTATGAGATTCCTGCTCCCATTCATGAGAACAAGTCAAAACTTGCCATAGGACTATGGATTGCCTTAGCTATCGTGATGATTAGCCTCTACGTCTACTTCAACTGAATTATTGTTCTATTCCAAAGTCCTGCTGCTGTTTCTCCACTTCCTCCAACTCCTTGCGGCGCTGTTCGTCAGACATACTGTTTTGGGGTGTCTCTGTACGACCGGAGGAGGAGGGTTTAGCGACCTGTTGTTTGGACGGCTGATAGATACCATTACAGAGAGGTATGTCATAGGGGATACTCTCAATCTCCAATGTGTCGGCAGCAGGAGCATGGGTGCCCTCGAAGGTGGGACGAGCAATGATGCGGATTTTGCCAGGTCGATGGGTACTGCGCACCAGACAGGGAGCACTACCCCACTCCACCAGACGCGGATTAGCACCAATAGAAGCATCACCGATGATACTACCTTCGCCCTCTACGGAGAAGGAGACGTGTTCACGAGCCAGCCGACGCACATTGCCGTTATCGTCGGTAATCTCAGCAACCACCACCATAAAGTCGGAGCCGTCAGCCACCAATTGTTTACCCATCTCATCGGCATACAGGCGAATCTTGGTACTCCTGCGTGACGGCATCTTGGTCTCTTGGCATACAACCTTACCGTTTCTGATTCCCTCTGCCACCAGTTTCACATTCTGCCACTTACGGTTGGTATAACTCTCCTCACGTGCTTTCCAGAAGTTCCAGAGGCCCTTGAATACAACAGGTGTATTGGGAGTACCCTCTGGCTGATGGACTACTGGGAGTGTCACTGACTTCCAACCATCAAGGGCCGTCAAGCGAACACTGTCGCAATTGCTGAAGACTACCACATCACTGTCGGAGAACTGTGTCAGTTCATGGGCGATAAAGGCCATCGGCTTCTCCTGACTCTGGGAGCGGAACATCTCAAAGGCATATTTCTTCTGGCGGAAAGCATCATAGATACCACCTAGATATGCATCAGGATGATAGCCACGCTGATGGTCGAAGGGATGCCACTGACACCCACCGATAAACTGACGCTGTCCGCGATACATCATGCCATAAGTGTCTGCCAAGGAAAGTGCTGCCGTCACCTGTGCCTGTTCACCCCAACTACGGGCGGCACGGTTGATGGCATTATGTGCATACCAATCATCGACATACTCTCCCCACTCACGGGTAAAGATACACTTGTCCGTATCGAGGGTACCCTTGCCGATATTATCCGCCCAGTCATACAATACGTCATAATGTTCCTTCACACCTGCCGAGTTCAAATCAGCTGCTGCCACTGGACGACCCTCGTAGGGATACTCCTCACGGGTAATCTGCAACGCCTTCAAGGCGAAGTCCTCCGGATAGCGTGTCTCGTTCAGAATAGGTTCCCACATCAGCACACACGGATGGTTACGGTCGCGACGGATGATGTCACGCGTATTCTGGTGAACCATTTCTCCCCACTGCGGGTCTTTGTTCCAATACTGCCAGCCGGGTGTGGGAACGATGATAAAGAGTCCCAGTTCATCACAGGCATCCATGAAGGAAGGGTCCTGCGGATAATGAGCAGCACGGATGATTGTCATACCAGCATCCTTCAAGCGTTTTGCATCACGCCACTGCTGGGAGTTAGGCAACGCATTCCCTACATAGGCAAAGTCCTGATGGCGGTTACCACCTATCAACTGATGATAGGGTTTGCCATTGAGCCAAAAGCCGCCGTTGGCGGCCTGACCGTTTCCTCTGCCACGGAACTCCGCCTTGCGGATACCGGCACGTACCATACCGCCGTCCACACACGTCTTACCCTGCATCACCATGACTTCCACCTGATACAAGTAAGGATCTTCAGGACTCCATAGATGAGGAGAAGAAAGTGTAGAATGTAGAGTATAGAGTGTAGAGTTTGCTACCGCCTTTCGTTGGGTAATGGTTTTTACTAACTTGCCGTCAGCATCTTTGATGGTAGCAACAACAGTCACTGCACCTTTACCCTCCACGTCCACATTCACAAAGATATCCGCAGACTTCTCCGAGATATTGTCATAATGGAGGAAGACGCCACCGCCGGCCACCTGTCCGCGCTCAATGGGATCGGTGATATGGATGGGCGACTTACCGATTAGCCATACATCACGATACATACCACCATGATAGGCGAAGTCAAGCTGTGTCTGTTTCTTACCCGGTGGATAGCTCTTATCGTCACTATTGTCTGCTTTAACGGCAATGAGACACCTGTCACCAGCCTTCACGCCCTCTTTCGACAAGTTGATAGTGATAGGCAGATAACCACCAAGATGCTGTTTGACTAACCGTCCGTTGACATAGAGTTCCTGTTTGCCCATGACAGCCTCGAAATGAACAGTGATTTCTTTTCCTTGCAGATCACTGGGTACTACAAACTGCTTACGGTACCAGCAGATGCCTTGGTAGTTACGGCAACCGCTTACCTCTGAGGGTTCCAACCGTACCGTATGAGGCGCGCAGACCACCTCCCAGGAAGTGTCGTCGAAGTCGATAGCCTCAGCATGTTTGGCATCACCCAACAGGAAGTGCCAGCCCTCATTGAAATTATAAACGACACGACCACTGTTGGCTATAGGGAAAAGCCCTGCCACGGATGTTGCGGATGCAAATAGTGAGAGATGGCATGTGAATAGTGCCAGCACCATCACTGCTTTCTTGTAGAAAGTGCTATACATGATTATTTGAGTTTATTCAAGTCAATTTCTTTATATGCGACACGCAGACGGCGCCAAGTATAGACGGCATGCAGTTTACCATCCTTGCCCTGGATAATGGAAGGATAGGAGTACTGACTAATCGGCGAGTCTTCGAGGGTCAGAGCATGATGCCAATGGCAACCATCGTTACTGATGGCAATGGAAAGTGGTGTGCGGACCCCCTTTTTTGTACCAGCCAGTGTACCAAAGTTATTATAGATTAGTACATGACGACCATCCTTTAGTGTGACAGCATCGGTACCACTCTGGTTATTGGGGACATCAAGCAGGGTTACATTACTCCACGTATCACCATTGTCGCTGGAGAATGACGTCCCTATCTTACCGTTACGGGTACGCATCAGTACCTGCAAGCGTCCATCCTTGAGTTTCAGGATGGAGGGCTGAATGCAGTCAATAGGGTGGCGACCATCCTTGGTGGCTACGCCTCCAGCATCTGGTGCTTCGATATCCTCTTTCTCACTCTTCGTGACGAGAGCTTTCATATCTTCTGTACGCATGGCTAGCTCTGCCTTAACGGGACCTACATATTTCCATTCCTTTTTGGCAATATCGTAAATCTCCATATGGAACTTCCAACCATTATCCTCCGTACTCGACGGACAGAGCAGACGACCATCAATAATCTCAGGTTTGTTCTTAATAGGACCCAGGAATCCTTTGGGTAACGGTTCCTTGTCGCTCCATGTACGTCCTCCGTCCTTCGACTTACAGAGCCATCCAGTCCAATCGGCAACTTTGAGGCCCACCTTGAAGAACAACCACAACTCGCCATTAGGCATCTCCGTGATGACAGGGTTCCAGCAAGCCTTGCGACGCTGATTAGCTGAAGCAGAACCACGACACACTGGACCTTCTGAAGCTGGTGTACTCTCGGCGGTGATACCAGCTAGCTCCGCATAGGCTGTACCTAATGTAAAGACCCCATCAGCTGCAAGGATAGGTTTGCTCCATTCCTGTTGTCCTTTCTTTTTAATACTCACCCAGATGCATACGTCAGGATTTCGCTCATGCTTACCACCAAAGTAAGTAGCTACGAGATCACCTTTCTTCGTTTCCACGATGGTAGCAGCATGGCACTGTGGGAATGGAGCCTGTTCATATAGGAACTCATCCTTCGTGATGGCGGGTGAGGCGGTAGGTATGTCGCAAGAGAAATGATATTTACCAGAACCTACCTGTTTAACAGTACCATCGGGCAAACAGACATCGGCTGTGGTGTTACAAGGGATGGTGACATCCCACTCCACATGCTGCAACGTCTTTTGCCAATGGCTGGTCACCGTGCCATAGGGAGAATCATAACTTACATTTGCCCACGAGCAGTCTTGTATAGAGAACTCTGGTTTAAGAACAATGTGTTTATACGCGTTATCTTTTTGTCGGATACCGCCTACATATTGATAACACCAGGTGAGCAGGTCACCGAGAAGCATGACATGGTTACCGCTGTTCATCTTCGGCGATGCTGTATTACCGTTCCAGAGTTCCCAGATGGTCGTGGCACCATTCTCTGCCATATAGCCCCATGAGGGATAGCTCTTCTGTGTAGCTATCATATAGGCGATGTCACTGAAGCCATTGTCACTTAGTCCACGCAACAACCAGGAGATACCAATAACCCCGCAGGGTACGTGTGCGTTGTTCTTGACGATGATGTTCTCTACCACATTCTTCATCACCTCCACGCGATATTCCTCTGGTACGATACCGAACGAGAGTGCCAAAAGATTAGCTGTTGCGGTATTGTTGGCGTAGAAGATAGAGTCGGGATAGAGCACATGACCAGGAGCAGGCGAGGTGCCTTTCTTGACCGTCAGGAATTGTTTGTTGAATGCCGCTATCATCTGTTCCCTGATAGGTCGCCAATAGTCGGCATCGCATCCCCACTGCTCCATCAGTTGCAGGGTACGGATGATATATGCGGTGGAGATGAGTGTCACATCCGTCTTGCGTGCAGGATCTTGTGAGTGGATGAGTTCCAGCTTTTCTGGTGGTACACACCAATCAGCATACTTGCCACAATGGATGATACCATTCTTGCCATATTCCTCGATGATATGCTGTACCCATTTCTTGATATAAGGATAGCTGTCCATGATGGGCTGTTTGTTACCATACTGCCGCCACAGCATGTCACAGGTGAAAGGTAGTGCAGCAGCCCACGCCACATCGTCGCTATAGTAGTTCCAGAAGGCAGGTGCCACATCAGGGATACACCCGTCCGTACGCTGTGCCTCACAGATGTCACGCATCCACTTGGTATAGAGTCGTTCGTTGTTAAAAAGGAAGCTCTCACCCAACGATCCTACTGTACGATCCCCTAACCAAGGCTGGCGTTCGTCACGTTGCGGACAGTCAACAGGCATTCCTTTATAATTATCCAAGACACCCCACCAGGCATTACGCACCAACTGCGTCAGGACAGGATCAGAGCACTCGAAGTGTCCTGTCGATGACATCTCGTCTGCAACTACTTCTGCGATGAAATCGTCCTTTTTTGCGTCTTTCAGTCCAATGACCTCAACATACTTAAAGCCATGATAGACAAAGGTTGGTGTCCACCAACGCCCGTCTTGTTCTTCCTCACCATTGCATATATAGATATCCGTCGAGCGCGCATTGCGGAAATTCTCGCGATATAGTGAGCCGTCATCATTCAGTCTTTCAGCATAGACGATACGAATGGTATCACCTTTCTGGCCACGAACACGAACCTTGAGCCAACCTGCAATATTCTGACCAATATCCACGATGTGACCATTCAGCGATAAAGGGTTGATTTGCTGTAACACCTTCATACCTGGCGTCATCTGACTGCGTAGATAAGCTTGAGGGATATCCGTACGTTCGGCCTTCATCCATTTCGAATCATCGTAGCCAACCTCACTCCAACCCATCATCTCCTTGCGGGCGTCATATTCCTCACCATCATACTCGTTGTTTGCACGAATGGGACCATTCGCAGTTACCTTCCATCCCTTGTCGTCAGTCTGCAGGCGCTGTGTTGTTCCGTCAGTATATTCCACGATAACGTTGATGCGGCACTTGGGATAGCCAAAAGTATGAATCTTATACGGCTTATGTTGCTGCATAGGGAAGTAACGGCCGTTGCCTAAGACGATACCGAGACAGAGACATTTACCCGGTCCCTCACACATAAGGGGATATTTCTCGATGCTCTCCGTCACATCATAGGTATTATAATAGATAGTCTTGCGGTAGTCTGAGGGTACTGGTTGTAATACTCCGTCGCCCATGCGCTGACCATTGACGTAGAACTCATGCAGACCAATGCCGGCAACGTATGCCGTTGCTCGTTTCAACGTTTTGTCCTTCAACTGAAACTCTTTTCGCAGATAGCGAGCAGCCATACGTGTATGGAAACCACGTTCTTCACCCGGCATCAGACGCTCCAGACCAATCCAGTAGCCACTCCATTTACCTTCATGCAACAGACCGATACTGAAATGCTCATCACTGCTCCATTCCGATTCTCCAACAGTTGTCCATACCTTTACCTTCCAAGTACAGGCGGTATTACTTTGCAATTTCTTGCCCGCGTATGGGAGCCATAGTTGTTGGTCACTATCCACCTTGCCTGTGTTCCACACTTCTCCTTGATCGTCACATACGACAATCTGATAGGCTGTCTGACGGACATCCTGCCGGTCGCTCGTTATCTGCCAGGAGAAACGTGGTTCAGCAGTATCTATACCCAGTGGTCGTTTCAGATTCTCCACGGTGAGGTTCGTGACGCTCACACCTGGTATTGCAGCCTTCTTCTTGGCTGCACATACTGGCAATGTCAGGAGCATCAAGACTATCCAGTAAACACCTCTTCTCATCTTCTTACTCATTTAAGTCTCTTGCTTTTCCAGAAAGTGACATATCAGATATCTGCACTTGGTCTTTCTGCAGATAATCTTTCGAGGCATCTACAGCAATCAGCACGCCGTCTTCGACACCCGTTCCCTTCTTATGCATACGGAATGTCTGCACCTTAGAATCATATTCGCCGAAATAGCGCAGTTCTCCTGTAGCGGCATTCATCCACCAGACATTTTTCTTATTACCCGATATCTTCGTCAGGTCAAGTTTCATGACACGACTCGTGTAGTTATACACCATCAGATAATCATTTCCACGTGTTGCGATGAGACGGTCATACTGTTTACCATTCTCCTGGATGATGCTTTGGTCAGGTACACGCTCAAAATAGGGATTCGCACCGCCACACTCTGACCGCGGGTCAGAGAAAGACAGCATCAATTGCTTCAGGTATTTCATCTGGTTGAAGCCAGGGTCATGAAGCCCCTGATACCATGTTTTCACATCACCGGCATCACCATAACTCGTCGGATAACCCGGTTTCAACATCTGCATGATGGCATTATGGCCGTAGGTATGTCCGCAACTGCCAGCAAACACACTCCAGTAGGCATAGCGGCGCACATCCCATGCCTGCCAGCGTGCCTCGTTCTTGTCGTGCAGACCCATAGGAATATCCTCATAGCTGGGTTCTGCATCCAATACGGGCTTGATGGGGTTATACTTCCATGTAGAGTCGACATACATCCAGTTGTCCTCCTCCGTATTATCAGGAATGGGATAGTCGGCATTACCCATCCGTTGTCCGTACTTACGATGTCCACTCTGGAAGGTATGGAAATCCATCCATGAAGCCTTGCTCCACCATTTGGCAGAGGTGTAGCGTCCACGGGGATGATAGGTCATCAGGTGGTTCTTGTCTATCGACTTGATAGTCGTTGCCAGTGCTTCCCATACCTCAGGCTTGATATCACCTTGGATGTCACCACCCATAAACCAAATAATATTCGGTTTATTCTTATAGCGGTTGGCGAGGAAGGTACCGTATTTCTTGGCATCCTCCACACTCAGCTTGCCGTCCTTGACCAGTCCGCCCCAGATACATACCATACCGATATAGATACCATTCTGGTTGGCAAGGTCGATGATATAGTCCAGATGGTCCCAATAGCCATAAACACCCTTCTGGTTGATATTCTTGAAGTTCCAACCATCTATATTCGACATCTGTCCATAGATATTATAGGCAGGTACTCCGTCAATGACCTGTATCTGTACCACGTTGTAACCAGCCTCCCGACAGCATTGCAGATACCACTCTGCCTCGGCGCGGTCGAGTCGTTCCGGTAACAGCCATCCTGTCTCACCCTGCCAAAAGAAAGGCTGTCCGTTCTCAAACTGCAGATAACGCTGGTTATCCGACACCTTCAACTTCCCGTTTTCCCACGGTTTGCCTGCCTGTGCCGATAGTGCCAGCACGACGAGGCTGCATATCATCAATAGTTTCTGCATAATCAATAGAGTATATATTCGTTATTGGCCTTTGTTGTCAGTGTATAGACATTAGTCTCCTGCATCTTCTTCAGTCCCTTGCCCTTCAGCGGGGTGTTAGAGCGTAGCTTACAGATACCTCCCAGCTTTGAACGGATGACGGCCTTGACGAGTTTTCCGTCCTTCCAGTCGATGTCTATCTCATAACCGCCACGAGCCACTAAGCCTTTCACACTTCCGTCTTTCCATACAGCAGGAAGAGCGGGCAACAGATAGATATAGCCGTCATAGCTCTGCATCAGCATCTCCGCAATACCAGCTGTACAACCGAAGTTACCATCAATCTGGAAAGGTGGATGCGCATCAAACATATTCGGATAGGTACCTCCCGTCTGTTTGACAGTGCCAAAAAGCAGGAAGGTGTCGGCAGTCAGTGTCAACTGGTCTTTGATAAGCTTGTAGGCGCGTTCACCATCCAGCAGACGAGCCCACGAACAGACCTTCCACCCCATACTCCATCCTGTTGACACATCACCACGGGCCTCCAATGACTTACGGGCTGCATTCCACAAATCAGGGGTACGTGTAGGGGTTATCTGATAAGAAGGATAGAGACCATAGAGATGTGAGAAATGACGATGGTCATCCTTGGGATCATCCAAATCGTCTAGCCATTCCTGTAGCTGTCCCCAGCGACCAATCTGCATGGGAGGCAGCTGCTTTAGTTGATAGTTGATAGTTGACAGTGTAGAGTTGTTGTCACCTAAGATTTTTGCAGCTTCCAACACATTGGTGTAAAGCTCTGTCACAATTTGGTTGTCCATCGTTACGCCAGCATCCAGAGGTGTGGGACGACCCTTGCCACCATGCTCTGGCGATTCTCCAGGACATACGACGAGCCAACCCTTGGTGGGATGCTTCTGGAGGGTCTGCGTAAAGAAGCGGGCGGCATCGAGCATGATAGGATAATATTGACGCAGGAAGTCTTTGTCCTGTGTATAGAGATAGTGCTCCCACAAGTGACGACAAAGCCAAGCGGCTCCAACAGGCCACAGACCCGTCTGCGCTCTATCCACAGGTCCTGTGATACGCCATTGGTCTGTATTGTGGTGCAACACCCAGCCCTCTGCACCATACATCTCGCGAGCTGTCTGTTTACCTTGTTCGTAGATTTCGCGAATCAGTTTGAACAAGGGCTCGTTCATCTCTGTCAGGTTACACACCTCCGAGGGCCAGTAGTTCATTTCCAGATTGATATTGGTGGTGTATTTCGAATCCCAAGATGGCAACATCTTGTCGTTCCAGATACCCTGTAGGTTGGCAGGATTCATATTGTCAGGCTGCGAACTGCTGATGAGCAAGTATCGACCGAACTGGAAATAGGTAGCAACGAGGTAATTGTCAGCGAAAGAATCGCTGACCACACTGAAACGTTCGATACGCTTATTCATGGGAACGTTGGCATATTTGTCCTCGCCCAGATTCAGCTTTACACGATCGTAGTACTTATGATACGTCTTTTCGTGCTGAGCCTTCAGCTCTTCATAGCCCAATGCCATAGCTTTGTACAGACGCTCCTTCGACTGAGCTACCTCATCGCCAGTAATATCTTTGTAATTCTTTACGTTTGTGCCAATGGTGAGATATATCGTTGCTTCGTCGGCTCCTACAACGCTGATATTACCATTCGAACCACTTTGTTTGCCACCCTTCGTCTGAACAGCCATACGTCCCATAAAGCGCACCTTGCCCTTCAGTCCCTCATGTTTGGAAGAAACGCCTTGCAGATAGGCGGTAGCAAATTCTTCATTCTTCATTCTTAATTCTTCACTTCCAATGATTGGATTCTCATGGGGTGTCGTCATATTAGCAGTAAACGTAATCTTTCCTTTCTCACTGGCTGTCAAGTAGATAGCAATAACGTCCTGACCACCTAAAGGTGTGATCACCTCACGCTCATAACTCACTCCATCCACATCATAGTGGACAACGGTTCTCCCGTTGTCTAAATCCAAAAACCGTTCATAACCTGTATAGTCTGCATGTCCTGGCATCGCAATATACAGGTCACCAAAGGGTTGATATGGCATGCCCATATTCTGACCTGCAGCATTAGGCATTACCTTCGCATTCGCCAAGTCCTGTGCCTCCTTATATTTACCTTCAAAGATCAACCGACGTACTTCCGGCAACGCAGCTTTCGCATTGGGATTGACGACGTTGTTAGGTTGTCCTGCCCAAATGGTCTCTTCGTTCAGTTGGATATGTTCAACAGCAGGTGTGCCAAACACCATACCACCTATCACACCATTACCTACAGGCAATGCTTGTGTCCAGGTTTGTGCAGGATAGTCATACCACAGTCGGTGTACGACTTGGGCTGCTACAGAAATGCAGCATACAGTGAAGAGGAGGGCGATGATTGCTATTCGTTTCATTTGTAGGAGGGCGATGATTGCTATTCGTTTCATTTGTAGAGTGATTTTAAGTCGTTGTCGGGTTCAATGGTGATTTTGCTTTCATCAAGCATCGTGCGGTCAAGTCCAAAAACATCAATGAAGAAGTCATAGACGGCATTGCGTTTGTTCTCGCGGAAGTCGTGTCGTTCGTTGGGCAGATGCACATTACGCACCTGTTCCTTGGCGCCATAGAAGCTGTATATACGCTGCAGGTATGGGAACTCGAGAGTGGGAACGCTGGAGGTCCAGTCGCCACCGTCACTGACAATCAGCATAGGTTTGGGAGCCATCACGGCAGCCAGTTCAGGTTCACAAGTGCCACCAGCCGCAAGCTGCACGGGCTTGCCACTCTCACAGGGACAACCGCCATCAAAATGCGAGGCGAGATGTACCACTGGGGCCGAAGCGGTAACGCGCTCATCCAACAACGACAACAGAACAGTATGGGTACCTCCGCCTGAGCCACCCATCACACCGACACGCTCTGGGTCAATGTCCTTGCGATTTTTCAGCATCCAGTCAAGAAGGATATAGCCACAGGCAGCCTGATAGACATGTGCACGACTGGTATGGTGTGCCTCAGCACCCACCTCTTTCTCTGACTCGCCCCAGCCGTAGAGGTCGAAGTCCACACAGACAGCACCCATCCGTGCCAAGGTTCCCAACCGTTGCTGTTCGTCTTTCCGATAGCGCATGGGCCAGTGTCCGTCAGGGCAGACAATCAGAGCGTGCTTGCCCTTCTTCGTCGAAGCATAGATGGTCCCAAAGAGATGCTGTCCAGGAGTCAGTTCGATACAGATATTCTGGGTAGTATAGCCGTCATGCTTACGAATCTTGGAGAGCAAAGGCTTTCCCAACACACATGAATCCAGGAAAGCATCCAGTTCCAGGCGTTGGCGCACCTCACGACGCAGACTGTCGCGTCTGGCCCCCCACTGTTCCTTATTATGATATAAGGTAGAGAGGTAGTCGAGCATCTGTCGTCCATCCTCCTCATGACGACGGGGATACTCATACGGTTTAATCTTATAGAGGTTGCCAGACTGTTTCCACCAGTTCCAGTCGAAATACTTACAGATATTATCAAGTGTCTGTTCGATGCTATATGGTCGGATGCGGAAGTCAGCATACGGCAGACGCTGTCCCACCGTATCCACATTATACTTGAACTTCACACCAAAGCGTTGCTGGATGTCAGTCATCACATCACTGACACTACGTTCGAAGTGCGTCTCGTAGGTCTGTGCCGACACTCCCATCGACAGGAATGCCACAGCTGTCATGAATATCTTTCTCATTTGTATGTCAGTTTTCCTATGTCTTGACGATTAGCCACAACTTTCCCGTCGACCATCAGCGTCAGTCCAGAACCCTGATGATAGCGTTGTCCGTCCTTATCCCAGAGGATGGTCAGCACATGACCACGGTAGTTCACACCGTCCAGACAGAAGTAGTTCCATTGATCCTGAGGTACGAGGGGATTCACCACGATACTGCCGTCTTCTTGAGGACGCAGTCCCACGATTCCTGTAATCATCAGGTCGTTGAACGTCGAGTGGTTATAATAACGGCTACGCTCACGGTCACCCATCAGCCATGCCCCATTCTTCTCATCAAGATATTCTCCAATATAGGGACGTCCACGGTGGTGCTGCGACTCCACATAGAGCTCCATCTGGCGGAAGAAGATTTCTTTTAGTGTGGAGTGTAGAGTGTAGAGTGTAGAGTTTGCTGCCGCCGCAAAGTCTGTACTTCCCTTAAAGGCGGTAGCAGACTCTACACTTTCCGTTCTAAACTCTCCACAATTAACTCTGTTCGCCAGTGCTGTCAGCGTCTGTGAGGTAGCAAAGGGCCAGATGGCACCATCCCACTCACACTTCCCCACTCCATGACTGCGGAACTGCGGATGGCGACGCTCTGCGGTCGTCAATCCATAGGGAGCCGAGAAACCCTGTTCGTCAGTCAGCTGCTTCCATGCCACATCATACTTTGCAGATGACGGCAGGTTGAAATACCAAGGAATATAACCTATCGCCTCACGGACAGCAGCAGAGGTATCGCCACGCAACGTCTCAAAGAACTGGTGGTCCTTGTTCCAGAGTTTCGTCTCTACCAGTCGTCGTAACGTATCTGCCTTCAACTCATAGTCCGCTGCCTTAGCGGTCTCTCCCGTCATACGGTTCATGACGGCAAGAGCCTTGGCATTGCCGAACATATAGCAGTTAATCGTCGGACGTGCATATTGTTTCTTACGACCGCCACTGATACTTTCCTCCATACCGTCCTGTACGTCGCCCTGCCAGTAGAGTCCGCTCGTCAGACGGTTGGTACGTTCCCAACGGGCATACTCCTCTTCCAGTCTGGGTTTCAGTCCGAAGAGGAAATCATTGTCGCCCTGTACCTTCCACATCTCCAGTACGGCGGCAGGGTTCCACGACGAGAACTTGTTCATCTTCGTCATCGCCTGTCCGTCATTACCATAGTACCACGTACGGAGTATCTGGTGCAGATAGGTAGTGTCGCGCAGCCAACGGCTCTCCATCACATGATGGCCAATAGCACAGGCAATAAGGTTATAGCGGTCGGCATAGGAACGCTGCACCAGGAACTCCGTCATACCATAGCCCACAGGAGTCCGCTTGATATGCTTGCGCAAAGTCCACCAGCGATAGTAGTACATCTCCTTGAAGTTCTCCTGCGGACAGTCGAACAGAGGGATATTCCTACGCATCCATTCCGACGATTGCGCATTGGGGATGGTGGTGACGATATTCTCGTCCTCCATCGTATTGAAGTGTTCTGCATAGTGGGCATAGTCATCATAGTCGAGGACAGCGGTAACACTGCCGTCTACAGGACGGGAAACCACATTCGCGATGGCGAAGGAAGCCTCTGGGTCGCTCTCATCGGCACGGGGCATATCAAAGTCCTGGTCGGCAGGTGTATTGATATCGGGTTTGTCGAAAGGCATTCCCGTACGGAACACGATACGACTGATGCTCTCCACGGGTGTATCAAACTGTCGTTCACAGGCTTTCTTGCCATTCAGGTAATAGACGGCACGATGCAACGAGGTGGAAAGGACAGCCTTGATATGATAGGTCGTACCTGGCTCATAGTGCTTGAGCAGAGTACCGTATCTGGCACCACCCTTCACACGAATGACACCCGTAGAGTCCACCACGATACGGGAACACACATTCCCTGCATCATCCACAAACTCGACATCCAACTCACCATAGCTATTCTGAGCCGTCTTCAGGTCAAACTCCACTTCCAGTTCCTTGGTATTGGGAATCATGCGCTCCACCTTCGCATAGTCGTAGGGATCGCAGTCGCTCAGTTGCAGCCACTCTCCCTGAAGGGCAACAGGAGCCCATTGGGGAGAATAGAGGTTCCAGTCGGTCAGCTGCGACAGCGTCGAAAACTGACTGAACGAACCATTGGCATGGGTGGTTGCTTCCATCCGAACCGGTACGGGGATACGACTCACCCACATATCCTCTTTATTATTGGAATAGGTAACCCATAAATCAGAGGTAAGAGGTGAGGGGTGAGAGGTGAGAGACTCGTTATTCTCAATACCTCGGACATACTGGGGACCATAACTCTTATATTGACCGCCATGGCGGAGGGGTGTCACCTCGCCATTGACAAGATTCAGCGTCGTATAGTCCAATCCATCCTTACTCAGGGAGATGGCAAGGGGCCAACGATATTCCGACGGGTTATAGACAGTAGCATAGGTACCATCCGATAAGCGCTGTCCCCATATCTTCGCATTTGAATTAACGAAGCCAGGAGCACGGTCGCAGCCCAGTTTACCATTGACATCCTGCAAGCGCCACGTATGACCGCCATCGGCAGAGATACTCGTGACGGCATGTTTCCACAGCGCTACCTTCCTGCCGTCAGGCAACGTATAGCCGCTGAATGCCTTGTAGGGCTTGTTCAATGGGATGATAGGATCGTTGCGGTCAGCCTCTTCCACCCACTGCATCCTTTGCATGGGGTCGGCAAGCATAGCATCGACGGCTGCGACAAAACCTTTGTCCTTCGATTTCTTATAATACGGATAGTCCGTGTTCTTCTCACTAAAGCCGTGGTTATAATAGACGAAGTAGATAGGTTCGAAAGAGCCGTCTTTCTTAATCTCACGCACAACCCTGCCGATACCATTGCCGTCGTTCGGGTCGTCCTTGATGGTGAGACAGATGCCGTAGTTGCCAGTGGCAAGCAGTTTGCCGTTGGGTGCGGCAAACCATCCTACCCTTTGGTGCATCACTGCCTTCAGGTTGTGGGCAGGTGGAAAGTTCCTGCCTTCCTTTGTCCATCCCTCTGGCACGTTATATTCGGGAAACAACTCCACAGGCTCACTCCACGTATAGCCGTCCTCTGAAGTCTGCAGCATCGTTTTACCTGGTGCCTCGTGTTCATGACGAGGATCTGTCAGGTAGTGCATATAGAACTTGCCGTTCCAGTAGGCCATCATTGGCTGGTGGTTATAGGTCCAAGGGGTAGCACCTCGCATCGTCTGGATGGTATGTACACCCACCACTGGTTTCAGTCCACCGTCATGTCGCTCCGGACGGGCAATCGTCTTGCCACTGTAGTGTACTACATCACGGTTATACTTGATAAGTCCTTCCACCAGCTTCTCATCTGCCATAAACACCGTTCCGTGTTTATGGCCTACAGGGAAGTTGACGCTACCCGTTTGGTTCTGGAAGGTCTTGAAGTCCTTGGTACGATGGGCACCGTATATCTTATGACGATAGGAGTCGTAGTAGATATACCACCAGTCGCCCACCTTTGCCGTTGACGGTCCTTCCGTGAACGACTCCGTAAAAGGCTCCGAAGCAGCGCTCCACGGACCATAGGGCGTCTTGCCGAATGCCACCTTGATATTACGCATCGGACGGGAGTTGTCCTTTACCACCATCACATAGTCACCTTTACCCCGTTTTACCAGCGTAGCATCGATGGCTGAGAATCCTGGGTCGTAGAAGAGCTGTGCCTTCGAAAAGGTCTTGAAGTCCTTCGTCGTCATATAATACAGGCGGTGGTTGTTCTTATGATCTTCTTGATAGTCAGGGAACTTCCCTGGCACGCACGATGCCCAGGCAATCAAGTACTGCTTCTTCACATCGTCATAGAACAGTTCTGGTGCCCAGGTGTTTACTGTCGTGGTATCCATCCCTGTGGAGATAAAACGTTGTGGTGTCCAATGTATCAGGTCCTTCGACGATGCATAGCCAAAGCCTCTGTCTCCACGCCACGAACTGGTCCATACCAAATGGAACGTACCGTCAGGACCTTTCACGATACTGGGGTCACGCATTACCTTCTGTACACCTACCTCAGGACGCAGGAACACACCCTGTATGGAGTCCCACTTCACACCGTCGTAACTATATATGAAACGCAAGCCCTCTGTGGCTGGCTCATGGAAAGACGTAGACACATAGACATCCTTCGCCTCAAGAGAAAGCGCCAGACACCATGCCCATACCCAAAATAGCAGTTTTCGTTTGTACATAGTTTAAGTAGTTTCGTTTGTTCGGCAAAGGTACACATTTTATTTCTAACTTGCAAATTTGGATAGAACAAAAATCTGCGAGATCTGCGCTATCTGCGAGAAATACACACCACGCGGAAATTATTATCTCTCGCAGATCTCGCTGATTACGCAGATATTGATTAGGGGCTCAGTTAGTCCGAGGAGAAACAAGAAAAGTGGCGACAGCCCTTACGAGCCTCGCCACCTTTCTTAATTATAGATCTCGAATTATAAAATTCTCGAATTCTCTAATTCTTGACTTACTTCACAACAACTTTGAGCATTTAGCTCGAGCTCGTTCCCGCTCGATAAAGCGAGAGCGAGCTCTTGCTTTATTCTCACTTAATCACGACCTTGAGCATTTAGCTCGAGCTCGTTCCCGCTCGATAAAGCGAGAGCGAGCTCTTGCTTTATTCTCACTTAATCACGACCTTCTTGCCGTTGATGATGTACAGACCCTTCTGAGCCTTGTCGACGCGCTGACCACTAATGGTGTAGATGGTAGCGTTCTCCAGCTTATCAGCAGCAATGCTGTTGATGCCAGTAGCATTCTTGAAGGTAACAGTTACAGTTACATCAGCAGCAGGCATGATGAACTTGTGCGTGTAAGCCTGTCCTTTGTACTCACCAGCCTCAGCAGTAACCTCAACAGTTGTCTCGCCAGCCATTACAGAAATCTCTGCCTCATAGCCCTCAGCAGGAACGATGTTCAGATAAATCTCATCACCAGCCTTCTTGTTGAATGTAGATTCATCATCCTTATTGACGCTGATGCATGTAGCCTGACCGTTCTCCTGAGAGAGAGCCAAGGTAATCTTAGACAACTTAGAAGCCTTAGCCTTGATGGTTACGTTCTTAGCAGGCATGATGATGAACATCTTCTCAACGTCGCCAACCTTTTCAAGACCAATCTGTCCTTCAGCAAACTCGATAGCATTGCCATTGTCGTCAACGAACTCAGGCTTATCCATCTCATAGCCCTCAGCCACTGTGTAGGTTGCATAAACCTTCGTACCCTCAGCAGCATAAGCGACCTCAGGAGTAATAGTCATACCCTCGCAGTTCTCAACCTTCACGGTATAGCCTGTAGCAGCAGTAACAGTCCAGCGAGCGTCACCAGGCATTGCAGCAGGAGCCTCAGTGCCAGGAGCCAGTGTCAGTATACCGTTGAAGTCACCGTTGGCAGCATCAGTGAACGTAACAATACCGGCGATGCTGTTCTGGACGATGGCAACATCCTCCTCGCCGACCTTATGCGTACCAGCCTTCTCAACCTCAGCTGCACTGCTGTCAGAACCGTTTGCGTTGAATAAGTTACCATCTACATCCCATACAGGAGCTGAACTTCCCTGACCCTTGTTGAAGCCGACAACAACCTGATTGGCCTTACCACAGTCAACAAAGATGTTGTTCTTCAGAGTATAAACGTTCTGAGCGGTACCATTCTGCTTCAAATCACAGAAGTTCTTACCGTTAGCAATGTTCACGAACGTAGAATTCTGTACGTCGAACTCCTGAAGCCAAGTGCCTTCGATGTTCTTAGGACGGCTACCGTACTGAGCGAAGAAACCAGTGTTCTTGGCATTATTCTCGCCAACAGCCCAGATGGTAGATTTGCTTACAACAGCCTTGCCAACATAGCCCTTGCCGTTGAAGTTCAGAACATTCTTACCTGCAGCTGGCATCTGGATATTAGAGTTGTTGATGGTAAGTACCTTCACCAGCGTCTTCTGGGCGTCGGTAACCAGTGCACCCTTCATACCTGTAATGGTAACACCATCGATAGTGACAGCATCGATACCATAGTGGTCAGAGGCACTCTCATCAGCCTTCTTAACAAACTCTGTCGAGCCATTCAGCGTGATGAAGTCACCCTCCAGTTCGCTTGCATTAATCATTGCACCATTACCACTGACAGTCAGGTTGACACCTGTCTCGATAGGAGCACTTACAGTGTAAGCCTTGTCCTTAGCAAGGTTAATCGTCAGACTCTTTACTGTAATACCCTCAGTCTTGGCTGCAATGGCTGTAGTGATGTTGCCATTTGCGATGTCAGCATCATTAACCACGACATCCCAGGGCACAGCCTGTGCTGCTACTGTCCAGCGTGGGTCACCAACTGTGAGACCTACAATTGCCTTAGGTACACTGAGTGTTACATTGAACTTGCCATTAGCAGCATCCTCGAACTCAACAATACCAGCAATGCTATTCTTTACGATATCAGCATCGTCCTTCTTACCAGCCTTCTCAACCTCAGCTGCACTGCTGTCAGAACCGTTTGCGTTGAATACGTTACCGTCTACATTCCATACAGGAGTTGCACTTCCCTGACCCTTGTTGAAACCGACAACAACCTGATTGGCCTTACCACAGTCAACAAAGATGTTGTTCTTCAGAGTATAAACGTTCTGAGCGGTACCATTCTGCTTCAAATCACAGAAGTTCTTACCGTTAGCAATGTTCACGAACG
>Ga0310697_10001970_pt1 | contig 22618 bp, 13 predicted proteins | sample 172DNAGHGlowgp2_FD_203883 | JGI IMG/M metagenome (GOLD analysis project Ga0310697, IMG submission 203883) | Sheep rumen microbial communities from Palmerston North, Manawatu-Wanganui, New Zealand - 1728 DNA GHGlow gp2 (v2) (version 2) | ecosystem: Host-associated > Mammals > Digestive system >...
AGGATTTGTCAGATCGGTATTTGTTTCGAGCAGATTGGCTACATCAACCGACATTCATACCGTTTGCCAAGGCGAGGAAGCGCGTCGAAACGGTGTTCTCACAACTGTGCGGCCAATACATGGTCATCCGCAACCATGCAAAACAAACCGACGGCCGGTTTGCCCGCATCATCGGCAAAATCAGTGCACTGACCGTCGCCCAATATATCAATTACCTAAACAACCAGCCGATTGGCAGAGTTAAATATGCACTGGTTTAATTCCGCCAACGGGTTTCTCATATAGTTCTTATATTACCTATATAAGAAGTATATGAGAACAATATAAGAACGATATAAGAAATGCCGAATAATGAACCTCTTCGACCCCTCTCGGACCCCGCCAATGTAGAGACGCGGCATGCCGCGTCTCCCGATTGGCGGCGGGGGGATTTTTGTGGGCGGTGGAGACAATATTTTTCGCACTGCGCCGTTAATGGGAAAAAAGAAAAGGAAAAAAGTGAAAGTTGCTGCATTGGTATCCGGGGGCGTGGACAGCTCGGTGGTGGTGCACCTGCTGAAGGAGCAGGGCATCACGCCGGACATCTTCTATATCCGCATCGGTATGGAGGACGAGGAGGGCTACATCGACTGCCCGGCGGAGGAGGACATAGAGATTACGCAGTGGATAGCGCACCACTACGGCTGCCGTTTCGAGGAGGTGAACCTGCACAAGGAGTACTGGGACAACGTGGTGAGCTACACCATCGAGAGCGTGCGCCGCGGCCTGACGCCGAACCCCGACGTGATGTGCAACAAGCTCATCAAGTTCGGCGCCTTCAACGACCGCCGCGGCAAGGACTACGACCGTATTGCCACGGGACATTATGCGAGAGTGGAGAAGGCCTCACCCCTGCCCCTCTCCCAAGGAGAGGGGGAGTGCCTCCAACAGGATGCGGCAGCCGCCCCTCTCCCCGGGAGAGGGGTTGGGGTGAGGCCGACTGTCTTTCTGGCCACCGCCAAGGACCCGGTGAAGGACCAGACGGACTTCCTCTCGCAGCTGGAGTACCGCCAGATCGAGAAGCTGATGTTCCCCATCGGGGGGATGATGAAGAGCGAGGTGAGGGCCGTTGCCGCCAAGGCGGGCCTGCCCAGCGCCACGCGCAAGGACTCGCAGGGCATCTGCTTCCTGGGCAAAATCAACTACAACGACTTCATCCGCCGCTACCTGGGCGAACGCGAAGGCAAGATTGTGGAGCTGGAGACAGGCCGCGTGCTCGGCACCCACAAGGGCTACTGGTTCCACACCATCGGGCAGCGCAAAGGGCTCTACCTCAGCGGAGGCCCGTGGTTCGTGGTGCGGAAGGACGTGGAGGAGAATGTGCTCTATGTGTCGCAAGGCTACGATCCCAAGGAGCAGTACGGCAACCGCATCAGCCTGATGGGGTTCCACCTGCTGAGCGGGAAGTGGAGAACGGAGGACGGAGCGTTGCTGGACGACCTGCCGGAAGGCGAGGTGGAGGTGACGTTCAAGATACGCCACACGCCGGAGTTCCACCCCGGAGTGCTGCACCGGACGGACGACGGGCTGGTCGTCATCGAGAGCGGCGAGCCGATACAGGGCATTGCCGCCGGCCAGTACGCCACCATCTACGACAAGGAGGCCCACCTGGTGCTGGCCACGGGAATGATTGTGGGTGGAGGTAATGATTAACGGTTACTGAGATTGGACATGCAACTATTCTACTGCAAAGATATAACGCCCGAGGGCTACGCCACGCTGGATGCCGAGGAGAGTCGGCATGCGGTGCGCGTGCTGCGCCTGCGCGAAGGCGACACAATGCACGTCACCGACGGGCAGGGGCACCTGTACGAGTGCCGGGTGGTGGAGGCCAACGACAAGGCCTGCACCGTAGAGACGCAGCGTGCTGCGTCTCAGATGCCGATGTCGCTTGAGGAGACGCAGCACGCTGCGTCTCTACATCTGGCGGTGGCTCCGACGAAGAACCCGTCGCGTATGGAGTGGCTGGTGGAGAAGGCCGTGGAGGTGGGCGTGGGCGAAATCACGCTGCTGGACTGCGACCACTCGGAGCGGTCGTTCCTGAAGACCGACCGTCTGGAACGCCTGGCCCTGAGCGCCATGAAGCAGAGCCTACACCTGACGCTGCCGCGCATCCATCCGGCCATGAAGCTGCGGGAGTGGCTGCGCACCTTTGCCGGTGGGACACCGGCACTCCGATTCATTGCCCACTGCGAAGCCGACCAGCCGCGCACACCGCTGGCCACGGCCCTGGAGGCTGGGCGCGACGCGGTGGTGCTGATAGGCCCCGAGGGCGATTTCTCGCAGGAGGAGATAGACCTGGCGCTGGCGTGCGGTTTCCGCCCGGTGAGCCTCGGGCCGAGCCGCCTGCGCACCGAGACGGCGGCGCTGTATGCCGCTGTGGCGTTCAGCGTTGCAAATGAAGAATTAAGAATGAAGAATTAAGAATCGGGAACCATGAAAAAAAAGAAATCATACATCAAGTGGCTGATATACGTTGGCATCATTCTTCATTCTTCATTCTTCACTCTTAATTCGGCTGCTGCCCAGCCGCAGATAGCCCTGCTCAAGTATGGCGGCGGGGGCGACTGGTACGCCAACCCGACGTCGCTCACCAACCTCATTGCCTTCTGCAACCAGGACCAGCAGATGGGGCTCAAGCCGCAGTACGCTACCGTGGACGTGGGCAGCGCGGAGATATTCAACTACCCCCTGCTGCACATGACGGGGCACGGCAACGTGGTCTTCAGCGACCGCGAGGCGCAGAACCTGCGCAGCTACCTCGTCGGCGGCGGATTCCTCCACATCGACGACAACTACGGCATGAAGGAATTCATCATGCCTATGATGAAGAAAGTGTTTCCGGAACTGGAGTGGGTGGAGCTGCCGTTCTCGCACCCCATCTACCACCAGAAATACCAGTTCCCCAACGGTCTGCCCAAGATACACGAGCACGACAACCTGCCGCCCAAGGGCTACGGTCTGATATGGGAGGGTCGGCTGGTGTGCTTCTTCACATGGGAGTGCGACCTCGGCGACGGCTGGGAGGACCCCGACGTGCACAACGACAGCCAAGCCACACGGCAGAAAGCCCTGCGCATGGGGAGCAACATTGTGCGCTACGTGTTCAACGGCGAATGATTCGGACATACAAAGCAATCAATGATATGAAACAGAAGATTCTTTTCCTTGTGGCCGCGATGGTTGTAGCGATGGCAACCGCGGGCTTTGCGGCGCCGAAAGAGAAATACAAATCGATAGCCCTGCAGGGCGACTACGGGCAGCTGATAGTCAACGCCGCACTCGACGTGGTGCTAAGCGACACGGTGCGCGACATCCGCGTCTACGCGCCGGAGGCAGTATACAAACACCTGGCCGTGGAACAGGAGAAGGGAACGATGCGCATCGCCATGCGGAGGGACGTAAAGCTGAAGACGAAAGAACGTCCGCGGATACTGGTTCCCGCAAGGATGAGTGTGTCGTACATCGAGCTCAACGGCGCTGCCAACCTACAGATGGGCAAGATACAACGGGAGGCGCTGGAGGTGTACCTCACCGGGAAGTCGACCCTTCGGGGGAACTTCGAGGGCAAACAGATGAGCATCGAACAGGCCGGCGCGTCGGACCTGAAGGCCCATGTGGCGGTGGACAACATATTCCTCAACCTCTCGGCATCCTCGACGACCGAGCTGCGCGGCCGCGCCCTCATCAAGATGGAACTGAATATGATAGAGGCTACAAGCCTGGACGCCGAGAAGCTGGAAGCCAAACGCATCGAGGGCACCATCGACGGTGGCAGCAAGGCCATCCTGTGGTGCACGGAGCGCATGCATGTACCGGTGAAGAACGCCAGCAGCCTGGTCTACATCGGCCGTCCGGTGGTGGTGAACTGCCCGACGAGCGACGTGTCGACCGTCACCCACAAGTAACCTTGCGATAGAAGTCCCAACTCATCTCCGCCTGCAGGTGGAGCATCTCGAGGCCGTCCTTCACCTGGGCGCCCCGGGACATGGCGTCGCGCATCAAGCGCGTGGGCGAGGGGTTGTAGGTGAGGTCGTACAAATTGAAAGTTGAAAAATGAAGATTGAGATCTGGAAAGGGTGTGCCATCCACATCGGGGAACATGCCGACGGGGGTGGCGTTGACGAAGAGAGTGGGTAGCGGAGAGTGGAGAGTGGCGAGTTCTTCGTAGTCCAGCTGGTTCTCTCCGTGGGGGTGGCGGCTGACGAATTGATACGGAATCTCCATCTGCCGCAAGGCAAAGGCCACGGCCCGTGCCGCGCCGCCTGTGCCGAGAATGAAAGCCTGCCGGACAGGCCACCCCGTGTTCTCAAGACTTCGGCGGAAAGCCCCGGCATCGGTGTTGTGGCCCACCAGGCGACCGTCCTCGACGGTAACGCAGTTCACGGCACCAATGGCATCGGCCGTCTCGTCCAACACATCCAGTAGGGGGATAATTTCCTGCTTGTAGGGCACGGTGACGTTGAAACCACATATCCCCTCGCTTTCCACCCACTCGCGCAGTCCCTCCAAAGAGGGCATCTCGCAGAGCGTATAGACATGGTCAGCGAGTCCGAGCCGGGCAAAAAGACCCTCGAACCACTGCTGGGAATAGGAATGTCCCAGACGCCTGCCAATCAATGCAAATCGCTTCATAACAGGATGCAAAAATACTAAAAAAATAATAATTTTCGATTACCAGTGATGCGTTAATTTTAAATTTGTTTTTATAATTCATTGAAATTATTATATTTATAGCGATTTTAACTTTTGACGATTTGAAATGAATGAGTATCTTTGCAGCCTAACACTGCAAGGATATGAACACAGGACGATACATTTTCTCTCAGGTGACCGACTTCATACCACGATACGAGTTCGACAAGTGCGTTGCACGATACTTCGGTGATTACCATACGAGGAGTTTTACATGCTACAACCAGTTTCTGTACCTGCTGTTCGGTCAGCTTACGGCTTGCCAGTCGATGCGTGATGTCTGTCTGTGTCTGGAGGCGCACAAGAACAGCCTGTATCATCTCGGCATAGCCGTCTCGGTCGACAGCACGTCGCTCACCAAGGCCAACGAGAAACGGGACTACCGCATATACGAGGATTTCGGACGCTACCTGATTGGACTTGTGAGGCCGATGTACTCTTCCGAGGCCGTGCCCAGCGTGGATTTGCCCGAATATGAACTTATGGCTGTGGACTCCACGACAATCTCATGCAGCATAAAGCTGTTGGTCTGGGCTCTCGGCAAATACTCCAAAGGCGCCGTCAAGATGCACACTGTGATGAGTCTCAGAGGAAGCATTCCTGTAGACATACACATTACCCACGGCAAATGGCACGACAGTAACATGCTAGATGTGATGAATTTCAATCCGAACGACCTGTTTGTCATGGACAAGGCCTATGTCGATTTCGAAGCTCTGTACCGCATACATAAGGCAGGCGCTTTCTTCGTGACACGCGCCAAGGAGAACATGAAGTACGAGGTGATTAAATCCATTGACGGGTTTGACGCCGATAGTGGTGTCCGTGGCGACTACATCATCCGTGTCACCGGCACTAAGTCAAAGAAACTCTACCCCGAACCGATGCGGATGGTGGTGTACTATGATGCCGACAATGACAGAGAACTCGCATTCATCACCAACAACACGGAGATTGCCGCCATCGATGTGGCTAACCTTTACAGAAACCGTTGGCAGATCGAGGTCTTCTTCAAGTGGCTGAAACAGAACCTCACCATCAAGAAACTGTGGGGGCACTCGCAGAATGCCGTCATGACACAGCTCTGGGTATCAATCTGCACCTATCTGATAGTCGCCATGATCAAGTCCCAGCTCAAAAGTCCATACTCGATAACCGAGGTGGCAACTCTTCTGTCTGTATCAGCCTTGGAGAAAATCAGTCTTCAGGAACTGATGACCTCTCCAAATCCGGCTCTCATTCATACTCAAAATGTCAAAGAACTAACCTTATTTGATATATCCTAATATTTGTTAAAAATTAACGCATCAGTACTATTGTTCATTCTAAGTTGATATTGTGTATTTTGACCGTTTCTATTATTCTTAAAAATGACTACTATGACCAACAAATCTTCTAAAATATGACCAATTTATGACCAACCTATTATTTCAAATTTGTCCTATTCGGTCGAAACAATTAATACAACCTCAAAAAACGTCAATTCTATCATTCAATACATAATCTAATCATACTATTGAATTTGATACTACACCACACACACTTATTGGCTTGGGATTTCCACCAACCCTTTCTATCAAATCCTCAACATACTCATCTGACCAGAATGGGTGAACCATAATCAATGTTTCACCATCCATCCCAATTGCCAGCAGAGTGCCTTCCTCTTTTCGCACATCGTAACCGCGTGAAGCAAGAAGAGAAACTATCGTCTTATCCAAATGATTCCTCCAATAACTTACCGAGAAGTTAATTGGCGCATTCTTATCATTTGCCAAACGAGCCAAATCCAAGCCGAGTCTCCAGTCAAGAAGACCATGTACCGATTGGTTGGAATAGTCCCTAATGCAATCATAACATGAAGAAGCGCAGTCCGACGAATGTTCCTCAGAAACCAAATGTTCGTAGACTTCACCTCCAGGAAGGAGCGGTTCTATAATTGCCTTTTGGGGAACGTCGGTATACCTACGGCCACTAAGATAATTACAATAGCCTGCACCATTCTCCAACTTTTCAACGAAGAACACTTCCGCCTGCTGTGTGCCTGGTGTAATATAAAAGCCAACACTCAATTCAGAAGAGTCAATATCCAAATAGGAAGCCACGGCTTTCCTTACCAAATATCCCCATGAAATATATGCGGAACGAACATAATGGCTGTTAATGTTTTTAGACCTAATCGGTGAGAGATTCAGATTGTTGGGAACATCACTAACAGCAAGTGTCAAAACACCGGTGGATTTTGATGCAACAAAAGCATATTTCTTTTCATCGAACAATCCGAAATTCCGTTCTTCCTCTGGATAAGCCTCTTTTGATATATACAATCCACGGTACAGGGATTCTCGCCGCTTGCCCATCACATAGTATTCTCCATTGTTGTCATTCACAAGATGGACAAGTCCCATCGAGGGGATAATATTGTTCCGAATGCTCAAATTTCTTACTGGGTTGCATGGAGTTAGCGAGTCTTCACAATCCAACTTAATGTCGCTGTTCGGTGAATACCAGTCATAACTGCCATTAAAATCTTCAACGGGGCGGTTGTAATCAACACAGAAACCAAGAGGTGAACAAATGGAGATTTCCTCCATCAACTCACCACACACAGGGCATCGTTCCATACCGTCATCTGTGCTGATAGAAGAATAACCGCAGCATCCGCATCTATGCAACGGTTTTGCATAAGGATTCAAGGAATTGGGGCGAGGCACCACCTCACCGCGTGAGTATGTGTAATCCGCAACTCCAACAGCCAGATAGACCTTTTTGTCTTTAACAATCTCATGCCCTGGAGCGAAGGAACTAAGAGCCATATCAATATCTCTTGATATGGAATCTTCCGTAGGCAGTTTGTCAGGCTTCTTTAAGAATAGCTCACGTGTCATTGTCGGGAAACCGAACATCGGCAGCAATCCGGCATTGGCAAGTCTCTCGCTCAAATACTCCTGATTGTACTTGTTGTTGTCACAAGCAATCTCGGAGATTCTGTCCAGCAAGCCGTCGTGGATATACTGCTCGATAACACGTACATTGTTTTCAGATATTTCCGTGCCTCGTACAACAGTCTCAATAATATGTCTGATTGCTTTGGCATTGTCGTCTATCCACCGCTGAACAGCCTCCTTCTTTTTCTCCCAATCGATTGCCTTGCCAAAGTTTCCATGAACATTTTCCCCTCTTGCCGGTGCTATGGTCTTTAACGCCAAATACAGCACCTCTTTATAGATGATTCTCTCTGCGATTTCTTTTGTACGAACCTCCAGATACGGGTCTTTCGGAGAATCGGACACCATTCTTTCGTACTCAAAGAAGTTCGTCAGGTCGTGACTCGTTCCCTTTGCAACCGTAAGAGCTATTGACAATGGGTTTCCACGACGACCGGCACGACCGACACGCTGCTGATAATTAAAACGCTGTGGAGGTATATTCCCCATCATCACAGCGGAAAGAGAGCCAATATCGACGCCAGCCTCCATTGTCGTGGTTACGCTGAGGAGATCTATTCCGCTTATCTGCGGGTTTTCGTTTTGCAGGAAAATATCCTGGAAATATCTCTGGCGTTTCTGCGAGTCTTCACGTGATGTTTGTCCAGACATCTCCTCGCAATGAAGCCTGTAAACCTTATCAGTTGAATTGAGAACTGTCAGGTAATAATCCTTGGGATTTTCGATATCTTCTTTGGTTAGATATGACGGCTCTCCCAGCGGTGCCACACAATTTGAGCAGAATCCGTTGGAATGATGCATGTGTATGGTCTTGCATTTGGGACATTCCCAATACGGCGCGCCTTCCTCTGCTTTTACAAATGACAACCCGTTACCCGTCAACAACGCTTTGTTTTGGTCGATGATACCGTTCTGTCGAAGGAATGTCCTAAGTTCTTCTTTTCTGTTCTCCACATCCACACGCGACGTAATACCAAAAACCGCCTTTGTCAGACTGTTTACCGGATTCGGGAAACTGTCCGTAACATGGTACTTTCTTGGAAGGTCTTTTATCCTTTTCTTTTCTCCCATAATACGAATCACCGAGCAGACATATTCATAGAATTTCTTGTCTGATATTTTCGCAGTAGGAGCCAGATAGCCCAGTCGCAGTTCCTCGAATGAGCGTTTCTTGTTGTTGAATATGCTTGTTAATTGTTCAATCTTGTTAAGTCTAACAATGTCCTCACTGAATGTTTTAGCATTGTCACTTAAGTCAGACCTACGTTTGAGCGAATCAAAATCGAATAGGTCATACCAATATCCTCCATTTATGTTGTAAGAAGCCGATGGCTTGGGACCAGCGGGGTTTATTCCCAAAGAAAGCAATGCGCGGAATACATTATCCTCAATATTGTCAAGTCTTTGGGCGCTTGTGGAGCCGAAAAAAGCCAGTATCTTTCTCTTATCGTCTTCGGTAGGAGGAATACCGACCATTTTGTAGAAGATAAGGCTTGCAATCTCCTGATATACTCCATCGCTCTGTAACTGACGAAGTCGTATTTTTTCCTCATCCGTCACATCAGCAGGGTCTTTTTCATACACACTTTTCAGGAAGTCGGTGTTGGACTCATTACCTTTCAAGGCTCCGAGAATAGCCCAACGCATTACGTCCCTGTAATGGTCAAGTTCAATACCGGCTGCAAGTTTCGCGGCGGATTGGCGGCTGTCAGAGAACAGAACAACCTTGGTATTATCTTCCTTTTCATTCTTCATAGAACGGATAAGCGCATCAGCCAGAATCTGGTTGACCTTCTGCAAACCGGTTCCGTGTCGTCGGATAGGCGTGTAACTATCCTTATCCTCAACCCGATACTTCACCTCGCATTGCGGACACTTGTGAGGGAACGTGGTTTCATTCTCGGACTGTTGTTCATACAAAGAATATTCTCCATCAAGAGAGGGATAATACTCTCCGTTATCGGGATTATAGCAGACTTTTTTCCATCCATCAGATGCGGGGGCTTCATTCTTCCACAGCACACAGTATCCGACAAACGTCTCTGTCATGGGGCGTTCCGCAGACAAAAAGGTTCGAGAATCTCTCATTATCTTATAGCCTCCGAAAAACAACTCACCGCAGTTTTCACAAACAAGAACCTCCAACACATTTTTCCCGCAAGAACATAATGTACGGGGCCTTTTATAGAAAACACCCGCAGCTCTTCCTTCAAAGTCATAATGCTTTTTGTCTTTACAGTTGGGGTCTGTGCAGCACCATAGGCCACTGACATTTCTGAAAAAGAAGTGGGCACGAATAGGAGCCACAAAATTGTTCCCTTCTCGACTTTGACAGAGTATCTTGACGATTGCACTCACAATCGGAAGCCCCTTGTCTGAATCAAAACCCATTTCAGAGGCTATCTTCAAAACGTCTTTTGCAATGATGCCATTTTCCGATTCCAGAGCGAACTTAAGCCAGTCCAACAACTTGTACTTTTCCGTAATCTCAATGTATGATGTGCATTTTGTTTTTTCAAACAACTGATTTTCATTATCGTTAGCGGAGTAATCAAACAGTATGCTTTCCGGCAACTTGACTTCCGGTTTGGAAATGCGTGGTTCCCTGGGATTGGACAACACTTTGAACCTTTTCTCGAATGCTTCTTTCCCGAATCCGAAAAACTCAGCGAGGTAATCCTTTGATTGTGCGTTTTCTTCAAGAGAGGCACTCGACGCAAGAAACTGAACCTGGGGGGATTCGGGAGTCAATCCCAGCCTGTCCAGCAGCACACGCACCAGATAGGCCACCTCCGTACCCGCTGTTCCACGATATGTGTGGAGTTCATCTATGACCAGGTGAAACACATGCGTAGGGTCTTCCGCAAGCCACTGTCGTGTGGACTCAAACATTGCCGCTTCATTCTCACGCATCAGCATGACATTTAACATGCTATAGTTGGTGATAAGAATGTCTGGCGCGTTCTCCTGCATTGAAAATCTGTCCCACATCTCGCCAGAATCAAGTTCCATGCAGGGAACATGGTACAGCAAATCATTATTATGATTCTTTACAGCTGCTTCCTTCGCCGCCCTCCATCCTCTCTCCAATAACCTGCGTTCCTCTCGCAGTTGTGTCGTCACCTTGTCTTTCTCTCCACTAACTGGGGTACGACCAGTATAGCGTCCAAAATAAAACCGATGTCCGTCTCTATTTCTGTCCAGCCAATCCAATGCTCCTGTTCCATTATCCCTGCGACTGTTCAATGCCTTGCGCAAACGTATCATCTGGTCTTCCGCCAAAGCATTCAACGGGTATAATATCATAGTTCTGATGGCACGGCGGCGATTGTCACCCCATCCGTCAGACTCCCTTACAAGGTCAGAAATGACCGGCAGCAGGAAACACTCTGTTTTACCTGATCCCGTGCCGGTTGTCACCACAATGTTTTTCCTATTTAGGAACGCTTCCTTCAAAGAATCATACTGATGGTCATAAAGCTTTCTCTCAATAGGGGAATTGTTTACAAATAGTCCTGCATTTATGAAGTCATTCACATCAAGGCTCACTCCCTCGTTAATGCAGAACTCCTTCAATGTAGCCTTCTCGTGATATTTCGGAACAAGTTCAATAATGGGCGGCTGACTGATAGTCCCAACACTTTTCAGTAGATCGTTCCTTTCCTGATTGTATTCATCTCGGAAGAACGGGAGTCCACTGTTGATGTACTTTAGGTAAGCGTCCCTAATATCGTTGTATATCTTGATTGGATTATTCATACACAATGGATTTACAAAGTATTCTATTCGCTTCCTTTGCAACTGACTTGCTAATGTTCCAAAAGACTATGTAATCATCCTGGATGGATGGAGTTCTCCTTTCTGCCATCCCATCCATAGCCAAAGCCCTATACAGCATTATCGGGAAAGCAAATTTATTTACCACAAGTAGTTTTGTTTTATTGAAATAGGAACCGTTGCCCTGACCGTTCAGCGCCCTCTCCAGACAGACTCCAATCCGATAGGCATCTGGGTTGGTTTCCCCAGACGGCATCTCCTTCAAATACATTTTTTCGGGTATGGAGAAGTACCTTACAAAACCGTCCTTCTTGTATTCGGCAACACCTATCTTATTGTGATAATCATGGAAACTCAATTCGCTCACATCCTGAAGGGGTGAGTCCCACGAATCAACCACCTTGTCTATTGACGGAAACGATTTCAATATGGAATATGTGTTAAGTTGGATAGATTCATCCTGCTCATCAACATCTTCCTTCTCGGCCAGTCTCCATCCAACAGGGAGTTTGGGGTCAGGTTTATCCACACCTGCTTGGTTAAGCAGCAACAGATGAGTGCCAAAATCGATGGTTAGAGGTCTTGTAAGAGCATAATACCCCTTCCCCACATGGTCTACAACCCCAGAGTATAGTAATGGATAAAAAATACCCACCCAAGGATACTCTCCCAAATCCATGTTCATAGCATCGTTCAGATAGCCACAAACTTCCTTGATTTGGGCGTATTTCCTTTTCTCAAAATTGCTTATCCAGCAATACAGGAGATATTGGGCATTATATAATTCATTGTCACTCATTCACGTACTCTTGATAGTAATTATTCGGCTCCTCAACCTCTTCTGCAGCCTTGCTGAGTAGTTTGGTATCAAGATAACCAATACATTGGGCGGTAGAGTAATCTATTCTCCAATGTTCCCCTGTCTCAATGTCTCTTGAAACGCATCCAAAGTATCTAAGCACACCCTCGGACATGGGAATCAGCTCCTCATCAGAAACAGTCAAAAGAACACGCAGGTTGCCGGGGAACAAAATATCAGTCTCTGGGAACGAATCCAACACTCCAGCCTGCATGTCGGCGAGTGGCTGGAGATAGTTGGAGAGGCACGATAGATTGATATTTCTCAACACAAAATAGTGAATTGTATCTGGCATTTCAAAACAATGTGTCACTATGCGATGAAGGCCGTTTGCCCATACATCATTAAATGACTTCCATGCGACAGAGACGTATGCGATACGATAAAACGCTTTACCGGCAGCTGCCACGATGGACATTGCCATATCAGCATTTGGAAGCAGGATGACGTTATAACAGGCGTGCATCCTCGCCAATTCGGAAATGCTCTCAATTTTGGTCTGGGACAGACTCAGGCAATTTTCAATATTATTCTCAAAACCCTTATAAAACAGGAGTCGTTTATCCGAGAAATTAATTGATTGAAGTTTTTGTACATTGACAGAGGACGTAGCAGATACATCCTTCATCTCGGATAATCCAAGAACATCGCGCACAACATTGAAATCTCTGATAATATCATCTTTCCGCTCCAATATGCCATCCAAACTCTTTTGAATGGATGACAATTCTGTTTGTTTTTTCTCAATCTCGACGTCAAGCCGCTCCAAACTCGTTTTGGCACCAGCAACCTGTTCATTCAGCTCTTTTATCTTCGCTTTACTTTGGACTTCAAGCTTTTCTGTGGACTCCTGGATGGATTGGATTTTTCTGTCATGCTTCTCTATCTCCTCTTCCACAGCAATCTTGTGAGCTTCGGTCAGTTTGTCCAACTCCTGCTGGTAGTCTTTTTTCACATCACCAAGGAAATCGTCTTTGTATCGGTCAACAGCGGATTCAACTGTGGGCTTGAACCATGGTGCGGAAGCAATTGCCTGCAGGTTATCACGTGTGATTGTATATGTACTTGTAAGTTTCTGTAATCTTTGGAAACGGCTTTCTGCAATGTGTGCTGGCAGGTTTTTCATGGCGTTAAGTGCCTCTTTCGCCACTTGCAACGCATTATCGCCGGTTCCATTCGTAATGTCATACCAATTGCTATCCATCAGTCGCACGAACCAGTCTACCAGTTGCTGACCGCTTGTAATGTCAACATATCCGTCGATTCTAAGAAGATTGTTTTCCATGTAGTACTGTTCCGTGGATGTTGAAACTATCGGCAAATCTTTACCCAACTCACAGTAGGGAATAAGTCTTCCGCAATCGTCTTTGGAAATAAAAAAGAGTTTATCCTCGGAAATAAAAAACACATCTTTCTTTCGTTCAAGCAGATTGTTGTGTTTCAATATGTCATAGTTCCTTCCACCGTCATCCCGCAGCCTGTCGTTTATTCTAACAATCACTGAACCGATGCGACACACTTCATAATCCCAATTCCACAAGTAAGCGTTTTTTCCACCCTCTTTAATATTGGGCTGAACAAACATACTTACCAATGATTTGTCTAATCCATAGTATTTTTGCTGTATCTTGTTGGCGAAAACACTCCCGTCTGGCGCGAATAATTCCACAGCTTCGGATTTTGACAGCCGATAAAATATATCGCCATTCATAAAACCCAAAACATTGACATAGCCATTGCCTGAGTTCCCATTGATGCTTAAAACACCAACAATAGGATTTGATATGTATTCAAAGTATTTCATAATCGCGTATATTTTTCAGTGTTTTTATTGCTGCATTATCAGATGTCATTGATTCATCCAGAAAACATTCTGCCCATTGACGAGATATGGAAATCTCGCTTTCATTCGTGCATTTAGCCATGCAAATGTTGCTGAGATCCATTCCGGAGACAGTACCTTCGCGTGATGACTGCCACAAAATATTTTTTTTGTTTATCGACCATTGAGCGAACTTGGAATTCCATTCAGCATTCTCAACCCCAGGTTCCACCAGTTCAAGCCTTATAGACTTCCTCCCTGGAATTGAGACGACATGAGTTCCTGCCTTTAGATAATTCAAACTGGTACGCTCATCACTATTATCTATCGGCTCTTTATCCACTCTAACCGGCTCCATGTTTTCTCGGATAAGGAATGGTGCTCCTCCAACAAGATACATATTACGACCAACTTTCAAACCACCTTCCAGGTAACACGTCCTCCGTTCAGTAAAGCAGAACTCTGGGGCGGTGTCTTCAGTAATCCTATATAGTTTCACACGAGGACACTGCAATAGCAACTCACAATTCCGAAATCCGTATGCGAGTGGTGTAGAATCTGGGAATACCATTGCTATGCCAGCTTCTCCTGATTCAACAAAACGGGTTTCCTCCCAAATCTGATAGTCTTTGTCATACTTGAAAAGAAATACGCCCTTATTCCGTATTGCCAAATGATTATTGCCATTTGTCAGCGTACCATATTTCAATGAAGCAAGCGGATATGATGCGATGAGACTGTTATTTGTGTCTCTAATATCCACACAATCCAACTCTTGTGAAAGATAAAGGACATTCCCGTCTGACGATACTCGTCTCTTCCTTTCCGAATTATTGGCTATTCGGTATTCGCCATTCCAACGCAGGAAGAAGTTGTATATTTGTTGTTTCGCATCATCTTCATATTCCTTATTCTCGTATATTCTTTTTGCGTTGCTACTATCAATATACCTGCCTAATTCTCTCCATATAATCAACTCCCAGAATGTATTATACGAAAAGTCATCTTCAGGAGTAAGTTTATTGTCAACGAAAGCCCTTGCAAAGTTTAGTAAGGCTTCTGTGGTAAAAACACGACGAGCCTCTTGAAGTGGATATTGAGTATAGCGTCCATAGCCATAACCTTGATAGCATTTTCTGGAAATTAAAAAATTATTTGAATCACACCAACTATAAAACCGCCTCCACATTTCATCTTGATAATCTGCATACCACCGTTGCAAATCGGAAAGGTCTACAAACAGCAAATCCACTAATCTGTCGTTGTAGTTACGGTCTGTAATGCCATCACTATTTGCTCTTTTTGTCGCTGCATATACTTGCAGGGCGATAATCCCACGAGCATATAAGGTGCTATGTATTACCTGATAAAGATACACTCTTGCATTTCGCAGCAATTCCGGTTCTGTTGTATGATTTGCTTTGCAGAAATCATCAATATAAGTTTGGTCAACAATAAACGCAACAACCTCTCCTCTCTTTTCATCAGAGAAGATTGTTTCATCCACATACCTGCAGAAATGTGTGAATATATTATCGTTGTCCATTGCTTAATCGTTCAAAATAAACTTTCCGCTTTTTTAGATTTTCCCAAGTAAATCTTTCGTTTTCATCTCCATCTTGTTGAAGGAGAACCAGCGCTTGCCGAGGTCTTTCAATGAAGCGCCGATATGATATACGGTGTTGTCAATACATAGGTAGCGGTCGTGTACTCGGTCGAACTGTTTTACGTCAATGGGCTGATACTGAGCGTTGTGCTTTGCAAGGTCAAGAGATAGCTGCTGCTTGACTTTCTGTGTGTAGATGGTGGCACTCACCTTCGCCTTTCGCTTATCGAGCATCGTTAGCACGGTATCATCTACATAGTTGTCGAAAAGGACAATACTTTTTTTCGCCGAGCGGATGAGGTCGGAAACAAAGGTGTAAGCGTCAAAGATTTGCCCGTCAAAGAAGATGCCTTCCACTGGCGGTAACGAGGTGCGGACAAAGAAGTCTATCTTCTCCTCCGTTTTTGCCACTCGTTGTTCCAATCGTTCTATACGATTATTGACAGAATATCCTTTCAACAAATATTCTTTTAAAACACGGCTTGCCCATTGGCGGAACTGAATGCCTCTTTTGGTATTGACACGGTATCCAACCGAAATGATGACATCAAGATTATAGTACTCTCGTTTACGCATCACCATTCGCCCACCTTCGGGTTGAAGTAGTTCCAAAATGGAACTAGTTGAGGTGCGTTCAAGTTCGCCGATTTCATAGATGTTTTTCAGATGTTTGGTGATGGCTTGGCGGCCAGTTCCAAATAATTCAGCCATCTGTGCCTGAGTGAGCCATACGGTTTCATCATTCAATCTAACTTCTAATCGGACATCATCATCTGGCTGGTAAAGGATTATCTCACCCGATGTGTCTGGTGTCCTGGATGAGTCAGTAACCGGTACTGGCAATATACTTGAACTGTCGCTTTTTTTGCGACGGTTGGTCTTCGTCGTATTACTCGTTGATGTTGCTGAGTCACTCTTTTTCTTTGTCATATCTTTCTTTCCTTGAAATTACTATTGTAATAACGAGAAAAGACCGACTTTATTGTGTAAATCAATGGCTTGAAGAATAATTTCATCACTTTTCAGCAATAAGTGTATTCATATCAAGAATATTCTTTTCAATTTTCTTAATGTGTTGATGGCTCTACTGGTCTTACTCCGGACTTTTCGGAGAGATAGACCGTCTCTCAAAAGCCGTATATCGTCGGGATATTCCAACAAATAATCTACTTTACATTTAGTTCTTCCCATAACCACCTCCTTTCTATGCTACATCTACAAACTTTTTCTTCATTCTCTGAACCGTACTGATGCCCACACCCTCGTTCTTTGCAATCATACGAATTGGATACCCTTTCCGTAGTTGCTTGATGACACCGGCATATTCTTCTTGAAGTTTCTCGTCCGATTCCCGATACCCTTCCTTTCGACCGTCCTTTCCGCCTTCGGCGATGTACTTCTTTGGAAAGTCCTGCGGAGGATATAAAAAAGAGAAAACCCTGTTTGGTCTTCTCTCTTTGCCGCCCGGAACAGGGCTTGAGCCGGAGACGTCGGCTTAGTCGACAACCTGATCCTTTGGAAAGTCCTACGACGGGAAACAAAAAAAGAACTCATCATCTGATAAGTTCTCTTTGGTGCCCGGAACAGGACTTGAACCTGCACTCCTTTCGGAACACGCACCTGAAACGTGCGCGTCTACCAATTCCGCCACCCGGGCATCTGGTAGCTTTCTTTGAAAGCAAAAGACGTCGTTTGAACGTCTTTTTTCTTTCGTGCCCAGGACAAGACTTGAACTTGCACCGCCTATGGCGACTACCCCCTCAAAGTAGCGTGTCTACCAATTCCACCACCTGGGCAAAACTTTCATCTTTTTCTCTCGAAAGCGAGTGCAAAGGTACGAACATTTTCCGATATGGCAAAACTTTTTTTTCAGTTAAGAGTCAAGAGTCAAGAGTTAAGGGTTGATTTTTAGGATATTGTCTATGTGAAATTTTTTCTGCCATGAATGTAAAATGGAGGCGAAACCGCGGTGGTTCCGCCTCCATTTTTGCTGTTTTTGGGGGTGTCGTGGACTAGTCGCCGTCCTCCTCGGGATGGGCCGCGCGGCTGAAGGGGACAAGGAAGTTGTTCTGCACGTAGTTGGCCACGGTGCCGACATGGTAGAAGAAGGTGCCGAGGCCTTCCTTGCTGACCTTGCGCTGGTCGGTGGGCAGGGCTTTGATGAGGTCGTCCCACGTGCCGTAGCTGCTGTAGATGGTCAGGTCTTGCGCCTGGGTGTCGTAGTAGAAGAAGTACCAGTGGTCCTTGGCGGCTTCGACGTAGATTTTCATCTTCTGGTTGCCCTTGTCCATATAGATTTGAGCCTTGAGGTTGACGGTGACGCCCATGGGCTTGTCGCCGATGCTCACCAGGCCGACCTTGCCTTCGCAGAAGAGGCCCAGCGCGGGCGTATACTGCCAACGGACGTTGTCGAAGAGCATGGTGGAGCGCATGGCCTCGGGCACCTTGTCCAGCTGGCCGGTGACGCTATACGTGGCGTAGGCCGCGCCGCCCTTCTCGGGGCCGAGGTGGTGCATCATGGCATGGCGCATCTCCGCGCTGGTGGTGCCGCCAACGGGCATCAGGCGCAGCTCGTTCTTGAAGTTGTTGGCCAGGGCGTCCACGATGCTCTGGTCGATGGGGAAGGTGAATCCGTAGACCGTGGTGAGCTGGTCCTCGTTGTCGCTGCTGATGCCGACGGTGGCGGAGCCGTAGGAGTAGAACGAGGCCTGCGTCTTGCGGCGGGCGAAGTTCACGAGGCCTTCACCCTCGACGATGCAGTCCTCCGTCGACAGCGCGAGGTAGGGCTCCACGATGCCGTCGGGGTCGCTGACCTTGGCTTCGGAGCCGATCATATACTGTTTGCGGTCGCCGAGGTAGGTGAGGATGCCGTGGGCAGAGAGCAGCTCGTTGTCGGCCACCTTCTCGTTGGTGAGGAAGGCGGCGTGGGGCCGCAGGGTGCTCTTGTCCATGAGCACCGAGGCCGTGATGCGGTTGCCCTTCCAGTCGGTGGGCAGCTCGGGCACGGTGACGTGCACATGCTCCGGGTCGGTGTAGTCGGCATAGGCCAGCAGGCCCAGCTGTGCATCGGGGATGCAGGGCTGGATGAGGCGCACGCCGCCTTCGAGCCACGGCCAGCGCTTGTTGCCCTCGAGGCGTATCTTGCCGGCGAAGCCGAAGGCCGAGCTGACGGTGAACGACTGTTCGGCGCTGATGTCGCCCGTGGCCGTGGAGACACCGTTCTTCACCTCGACGTTGTTCATAAACAGACGCTGCGTCTTCTCCTGGTCGTTGTGGAAGTCGTAGTAGCCCTTGCCGGTGAAGTTGTCGCCGCTGGCGATGAGCAGGTCGGCACCGGTGAGGTAGTGGTAGGCACTGTCGCGGTTGAACACCACCTGGGCGTTGTTCAGCACCCGCATCTCGCCACCTTTGCTGACGTGCAGGGTGTCGGCGGCGGGGGCAATGGCGGCGTCGGCCACGCTGACCAGGAACACGCCCTGGCTCGACAGTTCGCCGACATCATATTTATACAGGCTCAGCAGCGAGCTGTAGCCAAGCTGCTTGCGGGCGGGGTCGGTGCTGGCGAAGCGCACTCCCGGCATGTCGCCGGCTTTGGGCAGGCGCAGGCGTAGCTCCAGGGCGTCGAGACCCTCGGAGGTGCCGCGTGTGGAGTTGGCCAGGGTCAGCTCCTTGCGGTCCATCTCCCAGCTGAAACGGTCGGCCCAGGCCTCGTACTGCACCAGCTGGAGGTCGCTGCGCACAGGTCCCTGCTTGGCCTGGATGTCGGCACGGCGGGTGTCGTAGTTGACGCTCGAACTGACATTCTGCGCGCTGAAGGCCACAGTCTTGTAGGTGGTGCTGCGCAGCGTGAAGCTGCTCACCTCGGCGCTCATCTCGCGGGATGCCAGGGCGAAGTGCTGCGAGCTGAAGGTGCCCTCGCGCACTTCGGCCACGCCGGCGGCAGCGGCACCCTTGGGCATCAGGTCCACACGCCCCTGCAGCGAGGCATCGCCGCGGTACATCTTGAAGGGCCGTCCGCCGTCGACCGTGGCCACGGCCATCGAGTCGGCGTACGGATGCCAGTGCATGCTGGCCTTGCCGTTGGCAATCTGCGGGAAGCCCTGCTCCTCGCGCACGTTGAAGGTGTCGGTGACGGCCACCGTGGAGTCGAGCAGGAAGAGGTAGTCTTTCGATTTGGAGTGCGACGTCAGGTAGTCCAGCGTGCCGTTGCCGCGCAGACCGCTGTGGTCCAGCTTGAGTTTCTTGCTGTACTGGCCTTTGCCGCCGTAGGCGGGATAGCCGCCCTGCGGGGTCTGCATGGTGAATCCCAGGTAGTAGTCCTTCTGCACGCACAGCGGCTCCTTGATGTCCGGGAAGATGCCGCCCGAGGTGAGCACGCCGTTGAACTGCAGGCTGTCGGAGACGAAGTCCACCATGCTGTTGATGGTGAAGGGCAGCAGGGTATAGTAGAACCGGTCGCGCACATACTGGCCGCCCTGGATGTCCTTGGCGTCATAGAACACGTTGCTGTTCTCCAAACTCTTGAATATGGGGTATTCCTTGTTCTTCGTCATGCCGCAGTGGTTGTCGGGCTTGTCCACCTCGAGGGTGCCCACCAGGTTGCACAGCGGCGTGCGCACCAGCTGCTCGTACTTGTCGGGAGCCTTGAAGTCGGGCACGTAGAACTCCATGCGCTGGATGTCGGGCATGTTGAAGGAGAAGTTCTCATAGTTGAAGTCGCAATCCTTGACGGTGAGCATGAATTTGCCCACGTCGATGCGGCCCGAGAAGTGCAGGGCGCGGTTGCGGCCCACGACAACCTGGCGGCCCGTCAGCGAGTCGGGGTAGACCATCACCGACTGGCTGTCGCTCACCACGAAGGGCTGAACGCCACGGATAAGCAGCGTGTTGTCGGCAAAGTCCAGTCGGGCGTTGTTGCCCGCGGTGGCCGACTCGAGGGCCATGGCGTCGTAGTCGAAGCCCTTGCTCTTGGTGGAGGCTTTCTGGTAGTCGACCAGTTTGTCCTTGATTTTCACCCGGCCGGTGTTCTCGTTGTAGGTCACCAGGCCGTGCTTCGACAGCGTGTGGATCATCAGCAGCGTCTGGCTCATGTCGAGGCCGACGGCGTCCGACAGCCCCTTCGACGTGAACTCCGACCCGTGCGAGTCGGCGTACTCGTACACCCGCTCCACGGGGCTCTTCTGGTCGATGCCGTTGATCTCGCGGTATTTGCGGTAGGTATAGTAGTTGCTCGATTCGAAGCTCGTCGTGCTCGTGGCGCCGCCGGAGGCCAGGTTGGAGAACACCAGGTCGTTCTGGTCCATGCGCCACACGATGGACTCGCTGTATATGTCGAGGCTGTGGTAGGTGTCGATGTACGGGCTGTAGAAGTTGCGCTTCGCGTCGTTGACCAGCACCACCTTCTTCTCGGCCGGCAGGTAGCGCACCAGGATGCCGTTGTTGGCGATGGAGTCCTCCTCGCCCACATAGAGCGCAATCGAGGCGTTCTCGGCCGTCATGCGCTGGGAGGTGATGGTGAACTTGAGCGACGACACCGACAGGCGCGCCTTGCCGTCCTGGTTGAAGATGAGGCGTGCCGGATGCTTGCTCGAGGCGGTGATGAATTTCGAGCCGTTCATCATGAAGCTGCCGCTGTAGTCCACACCGGGCATGATGTCCTTGATGACGAAGTCGCGCTGGTAGGAGCGGAAGCGCGGATAGCCGTACTTGGCGGGCTCCTTGGGCGTCTCCATCAGGTCCTCCACGCGGCCGCGGATGGGCGAGGAGAAGTAGCGCGTGTTGACGAAGTCGACCGAGTCGGCCTTGAATTTCGGGAATTTGGTCTCGGCCGTGTAGCGCCGCAGGTCGGCGTAGCACTCCGTGGCCGGAAGGCCCGTGCGTGTCCATTCCACGCGGCCGCCTTCGCCGCTCCACTCGTTCTCCTTGTAGTTGTACACGCCGCGCGTCCCCTTGATGACGCCCTCGTCCTTGGCCGAGGCGTAGTAGAGGTCGGCCGCCGACTCGAAGTACACCAGCGGCACCCCGTCGGCCACCGCCAGGCGGAAAGGCGTGTTCGGCGCAAAGCGCCACTCGCACGAGCCCGAGTGGTAGAGCACCCGGTTGGCAAACAGTCCCTCGCAGAATTCCACATACTCCGTCACCGCCTTGGCCTTGGCGTTGCGCTTGGCGAAGGTCTCCAGACCCTCCACGAAGCCCGACAGGTTGGGAGCGTTGTTGTAGGCCCCGGCCACATTCTCGCCCCCCGAGGGCGTGGTGGCTATGGTGGTCAGCATCTTCGTCAGGCCGCACATCTCCGGGTTGCCCTTCATTTTGGCCTTCACCGTGTAGTTGTACACATTCGCCAGCCGCTCCTGCAGCTGGTTGTCGAAACTGTTGTACACCGACTTGAATTCCTTCAGCACCTTGGTGTTCTCCTTCTGCCGGTCCTTGTCCTTGGTGCTGCCGTTCATGTATTCCAGCAGCTCGTCGGGCAGCCCCGCGGGGGTGAACTGCACCGTCTTGGGTTTCTGTGCCATCAGGGTGGACATCAGCAACATAGAGAGCATCAAAGTGAAAAATCTGCACTTCATATCTGTCAATTTTATATTTTATTCCAAAGTGCAAAATTACGACTTTTCCCGCATCCCTCGCGCCCCTCGCCCGACAAGTTATCAATAATCCATTGTTTATTACCCCTCCCTTCCACCCCCTGCCTCATACCTACCAAATTTATTGCACTACGAGGCGTTGGTGGGCTGTTGCGTCGGGGGTGGTGAGGCGGATCAGGTAGGTGCCTGGGGCGAGGGGGCCGAGGTCGAGCGAGAAGGTGTTGCCCGACAGATGAGAGATGGTGGCTATTTCGCGGCCCTGGAGGTCGAGAAGGGTAAGTTGCC
>Ga0310697_10001972_pt1 | contig 22602 bp, 16 predicted proteins | sample 172DNAGHGlowgp2_FD_203883 | JGI IMG/M metagenome (GOLD analysis project Ga0310697, IMG submission 203883) | Sheep rumen microbial communities from Palmerston North, Manawatu-Wanganui, New Zealand - 1728 DNA GHGlow gp2 (v2) (version 2) | ecosystem: Host-associated > Mammals > Digestive system >...
GTGCTCCTGCTCCATAAGCTGCCACGATTTTTTTATTGACAGCATACCAATCTTTTCTCAATGCTATTCCAAACAGCAGTATCTCCGATACAACAATAAACAACAATACCGGAAATGAAATATATCCGGCGATCAGTTGAAACAATACCGGTGCAAACATCCATATAACAATTTTAACAATAGCAGCCTTTCCTTTTCCCCGATACTCATACAGAATCCCGGCAAAAAATGGGAGATACAGTACCATCAGAGCAAATATCGTTACACTGAGAGCACCTATCCGAATCCAGTGTGTCATCCCGTTTAATGGCGCACCCAAAAAGAAGGATAAAAGGATCAGAAGAACCAAATATGCCGCCCCGATCAGCCTGCTTCTTCCGGCGAGTATCGTATAATCCAATCTATATACACCAAGCATGGCCGCAAATCCTATGACTGTTTGCAGTATGTTGACCCTAGATAAATTTTCGAGAATGCCTGCGCCTGTCTCGGCTGACATATTCCTGTTCACTATATACTGAACTCCCAAGTTCAAAACAGCCATAAAAAATACATACAAAAGAAACCGCCATTCCATATGTGGTCGGTGGATACGGTCAAGATCTACTCCAACGCTGACCGGATCGCCCATTTCAGCTACCGCCTTTGAAACCGCATCTTCATAAGATAAGCCATCCTCCTCATATGCTTCCGACTGGTCTTCAATATGTGCCCGAACTTCATCCGCCACAAACTCCTTAGCATATTTGTCCCTGATCTGCCCTTTTAACTCATCCAGATATTCTTCCATCTTCATAGCAGCCCTCCTATATCGCAAATGCCAGGACTTGGGCAACAGCCGATGAATAAGTTTCCCACTCATCCAGCTTTGACTTCAGAAACTTTCTCCCTTCATCGGTGATGGAATAATACTTCCTGATTTTTCCAACGCCTTCTCTCTCATATGAAGTAAGATAGTTCTTCGCTTCAAAAGCATGTAGAATAGGATACAACGTACCGGCTTTTAGTTCAAATACGTTCTGCGAGCGTGACCGCAATGTCTCGATCATCTCATATCCGTACATATCCTTCTCCGAAAGAAGTTTCAAAAGCATGGTACCCATGCTCCCGGAAAGTAACATCTTGTCTATATTCCCCATAATCCGACCTCCTTATATCGAATTTCTTTATATTGATATTCTATATATTATATCGACTTTCGATATATGTCAACAAAAAAAATTTGCACCGATTATCTGCCACCTAATACTTCATAAGTTTCTCCCCTTTTTATGATACCCCATGACACAAATATCGCATAAGCCAAATATTAAGCTCTTATTTTATGATTTTATAAAAAAAGAGGTGCAGAACCGAAGTCCCACACCCCTAAACTTATATATCTCTCTGTGAAGCTACTGCTTCCTGCGCCTCTCGCTGTTTACTTCTTTGGGGGACCGTACTGTTTGCAGCTACTATGGCTTTCTTGGCCGCAAGTCTCGCCCGAAGTGATGGGCGTTCCCCTCTCGCCCTGCGCTTTCGTTCTTCTTCCTCGATGCGCTGCAGTTCCTCCAATCGTTCTTGCTCCGCCTGCCGTGCTTCTCTTTTCTCCTCAGATTTTGGAACCGTGTTGCTGAGTACATTGTCAATCTGGTTAAGATTGACCTCTTCAAGCTCCTCCACCTTGGCAAGCGGCTTATATTCAGCCAGTTTCACAAGAAGCTCTGCTGCCTTACGAACATCTGCGATATTGTCACTCTCCTCTATCACAGTTCCCAGGTACTTTTTATAATCCGCAGAATTGCCGTTTCTTATATCATCCGCTATGTTCTGCACCTGCAGTTCCCAGTTATCGACCGTATCCTTGTACTCATAGGGATCAAAATCACTGGAAAAGCGGTCTATCTCTGCGGCCAGCTTTGCAGCTTCATCGACATAGACCGGCTTGATGGCATCCATATCCGGTTCCGGTCTGTCCTGTACCGTCAATCCCGGCAGTTCTCCAACCACCTTTGCATCCGGGAAAGCATCTATGATCTGCCCAACCTTTGACAGTCCCTTTTGGTCATTCCATATCTGAGGAACATACCGCAGATCATCAAGATCTATGGTGCTACCATAGAGGACATCCATCTGCACATCATCTATCTCCGGTGTCCCAGCTTCATGTATGTTGATACCGACGGCAGGGATCATATTACTATGGTTTTCACGGATGCCTTCAAACAGAGCTTTTGCTTCTTCTATCGTGGCAATTCCCTCATGATAGGCTCCCATGCTGTGAAATTCGCCGCACTCCGCAACGGTATAGGTTATCTCTGTGTTACGCTGCAGCGCTTCCTGCATCATCTGAGCCTGCTTTTCGGCAAGGTACGCTTCCACACCGGTCAGATACTCGGAAAGACTCCCGTGTTGCTCCTGTGCTATCGGGTTTATATCAAGGTTTACGCCACACATAATGATATCGCTCTGATGAAGAGTATTAAAAAGATCATCTTCTCTCACCGAACCGCTGTAATACAGCACAACATCAAGATCAGCCCCCTGCTCTTCCATGCCTCTGCATCTACTGCCGGATACCACTACATCCTCAATGATTACATCCATTCCATAATCATTCACTATATCCTGCACTATTTTTTTGACATTAGCCTCTATCGTTTCGGGATCCATGCCGTCAAGTTCATGGAACTTCTCCTTGGTCTTATCTTTAAATGCGCTTATAACAGCGGTATCGTTAAGGCTTTCGCCTTTTGTTTCGTCTTTTGCCATTTCCGCTCCTTTCTAAAAGGCTCCGGATAATAATCCCCGAAGCCTTTTGATCTTATGCTATAACCTCTTCTTTTTTCTTTGCTACTGCAGGTGCTTTCTGATCCATGGCAGCCACAACTGCCTTTTTCTCATTCAGCCTTGCGATAAGGGAAGGTCTTTCCTCTTTCGACTCCGGTTTTGTAACAGGTTCTTCCGCATCATCCGTATTGGATATATCAGATTCCTCAGCTTTTTCACTGATTTCAGCCTTATCCTCTGATATGTGATCCGCCTTTGTTGTAATCTCCTGTTCCGGCACTACCGTCTCAGTCTGCTCTGCTGTTTCTTTCTCCGGCTCCGGCTTTGGAGCATCTTCATCAAGATCAACCGCATCCTCACCTTTTTCGTCCATATCCAAAAGACTGTTCAGTTCCGCAAGCCTTGTCAGCTTATCGTTAAGCTCCTGTTCCTGCGGGAATGGCTTTTCCACCTCAATCTTTGCGGTTTCAAGCTGTTGCTCCACATTGGCGAGCTTCGCAATCGCATCTTCAAGCTGTTTTGACATGGATTCCATGGCATTGCCGATACGGGTAATGTTACCGGACGGATCAGAGCCAATCTCCACTTCATGGCTGAGTTTTCCCTTCATGTTCAGCGTAAACTTCCTGAAAAACGAATCAAAGGTTACATTCATCTTCATGCCCAAATACTCACCGATTGGCACAGCCACATTGGCCTGCTTCATTTCCTTGCAGATTCCAATAATCGCTGTCCCGGCTTCCTTCCTGTCATCATAGGTCTTTCCGGCTACCGTCATGGTAAAGATATCCTTGTCTGCAGGCTTGTTGGCATTATAGGTTGCGATATCTGCCTTCATCCCGGAGATACGCTCCTTTAACGCTGATATCTGCTGAGGATAGTTCTTTGCGATATTATCCTCCAATCTGTATTTCTGACTGGTATGGTTCGCTTTCATCAGCTTCAGCTTCGATACCTGGATATCCAAGTCCATCTTTTCCTTAATGTACGGATTACCCGTAGCAAGTGCCTTGACCTCTGCATAAGTAAGAGCTGCCTCGTCGATATCCTCGCAGCTTCTCACAGGAGATTTACTGGTCATGATCTGCCCGATGAATTTCTGCTTGTTCTCGATAAGCTGCCATGAGTACGCATCAAATGTACCCTCCGTGACATATCGGAAGATCTTTACCTTCGGATTGGTATTGCCCTGACGTAAGATACGGCCTTCCTGCTGCTCAATGTCAGACGGTCTCCATGGCACATCCAAGTGATGAAGTGCTATCAGCCTGTCCTGCACATTCGTACCGGCTCCCATCTTCTGCGTTGATCCCAATAAAAAACGGACCTGTCCGCTTCTTACTTTGCCAAACAGCTCCGCTTTCCTCGTCTCGGTATTCGCATCATGGATAAAGGCTATCTCTTCCGGTGGTACTCCTTTTGCTATCAGCTTGTCCCTGATATCCTCATATACATTGAAGGTTCCGTCTCCTTTAGGTGTCGAAAGGTCACAAAAAATGAGCTGGGCTGACCGCTTATCTTTTGTCTCCTCCCAAATCTCAAATGCTTTTTCCACACATACACTGGACTTGCTGTTAGGATCATCCGGCAGCATATCATTCATGAGTCTCTGATCAAGTGCCAGCTTACGCCCATCGTTGGTAATTTTAAGCATATTATCAACAGAAGAATCCACCATACGATTACGCACCCGCTCTGCCCTGTCTGCCAGGGATGCCACCATTTCCTTCTGTGCCTCTGACGGCTTTAATGTCACATTCTCATACTCTGCCTCCGGCACAGGAAGTTTTAGCATATCCGGTGTCTGTATATCTGCACTCTCCTTAAAGAGTGCGATCAGCTCCGGCAGGTTAAAGAACTTCGCAAACCTTGTCTTTGCCCTGTATCCGGTTCCCTCCGGTGCAAGCTCTATCGCCGTCTGTGTATCACCAAAGTTAGCCGCCCAGGCATCAAACTGTCCCAGACCCAGCTTCTGAAGCGTACCATACTGAAGGTATCTCATATTGGTATAAAGTTCCGTCATACTGTTACTGATGGGGGTTCCGGTTGCAAAGGTCACACCCTTACCGCCTGTCAGTTCATCGAGGTACTGGCACTTGTTAAACATATCCTGTGACTTCTGAGCCTCGGTCTGTGCAATACCCGCCACATTACGCATCTTCGTATATAGGAACAAGTTTTTATAAGAATGCGATTCGTCCACAAAAAGCCTGTCAACGCCAAGCTGCTCAAAGGTTACGACATTATCCTTACGGCTCTGATCATTTAATTTATCAAGCCTTGTCATGAGCTGCTTCTTGGATTTCTCCATCTGCTTGATGGTATATCGCTCGCCCCTGTCCGCTTTTGCCTGTGCTATGGCTTCCGTGATCTCATCTATCTGCCGCTCCAGTATCGCCACCTGCCTTTCCTGTGACAGAGGGATCTTTTCAAACTGCGTATGACCGATGATTACAGCATCATAATCGCCTGTTGCTATACGGGAGCAGAACTTCTTACGGTTTGCAGGCTCAAAGTCCTTCTTCGTTGCCGCAAGGATATTTGCTCCGGGATACAGACGCAGGAAATCACTCGCCCACTGCTCCGTCAAATGGTTTGGTACTACAAACAGCGACTTCTGAGCAAGCCCCAGTCTTTTCAGTTCCATAGCTGCCGCAGTCATTTCGAAGGTCTTGCCAGCACCTACACAGTGTGCAAGGAGCGTATTATCTCCATACAGTACATGGGCTACCGCATTTTTCTGATGAGGTTTCAGCTCTATATCCGGTGTCATGCCCGGGAACTGCAAGTGTGATCCGTCATATTCCCTTGGTCTTGTGGAATTGAAACGCTCATTATAGACCTTTACAAGATTGGCTCTCCGCTCCGGATCCTTAAAAATCCAGTCCTTAAAGGCTTCACGAATTGCCTCCTGCTTCTGTGCTGCAAGCGTGGTCTCCTTCTTATTCAGTACCCTCTTTTCCTTGCCATCCTCCACGATGGTATCATAGATCCGCACATCCTTAAGGTTCAGGCTATCCTCCAGTATCTTATAGGCATTCGCCCTACTTGTACCAAAGGTCATGTTGGCAAGGGTATTGCCATAGTCTGCATTCTTGCCCTTCACATTCCAAAGCCCGGTCACATCCGAATACTGTATGCCCATGACATTCCGGTCAAAAAGATATCCCGGCGTCTGGAAGGTCTCACGCATGAAGTCCTCGATATACTTCGGGTCTATCCATGTTGCCCCCAAGCGTACTTCAATATCTGAAGCTTCAAGGTCTTTCGGCATCACCTGTTCAAGATGCACCACATTCACCTGATACTCCGGGTGATTCTCCGCATAGTTCTTTGCTATGGACAGCTTCTCACGGACATTACCGGACAGATACTCATCTGCCGTCTCCCACTGGTCTGTCAAAGGATTCTGAAAGATTACTCCTGCAAGTTCCTCAGTTATGGCTTCTTTTTCCTTTCCCGTAAGCTCTGCCATATAGTCAAGGTCTACCTTGGCTTTTTCAGCCAGGGAGACCGCCAGTGCCTCGCTTGCGGTATCAACGCTTGTCACCACCTCTGCGTGTTTGATGGTTCGCTTCGTGAACATATCCGCTTTTCCAAGAAACTTCCCCTCATCATCCAGCTTCTCCAAGGAACAGAGCAGGCAGTATGAAGAGTCCTGATTAAAGGCTCTCTTATTGGTCTGGGAACTGATAAGCCCGTATTTATCGGAGAACTTATCATATAATCCGTTCAGTTCTGCCTGTTTGTCCGTAATGGCTGCATCGGGATAATCCTCCATCTGCATCTGGATCAGTTCCTGCGTGCAGTCACGGATAGCGATCATGCCCTTGATACGGTCTTCCATGGTATCTGACACATCAGCAGGCTTCATAACGGAATTCTCACGATAATACACATGATCATCCACCATACAGAAGCTGTAATTCTTTACATTCGGATCCGCCGGTATTACTTCAAGGTCAGACTTTCCAAGCTCGTCCGCTGAAAGCTCCACTGCTTCATATTCCGCATGGATATTGCTGATGGCTTCGCGAAGCTGTTCCTCAAATGGTCTGCTCTCATCCGGCACACAGGTACTCTCCATTCCGAAAGGCCCGGATACCATTTCCATCTTTCCCACGATCATCTCCGGATGGTCTGCAAAATACTGGTTCATGGCGATACCATTTGCATCCATGCCGAGGTGTACCCAGTCCGGCTCGATATCCATAAGCCTGTCCCTTTTCTGGAAAAAAAGAATGTCGGATGTCACTTCTGTTCCGGCATTCTCCTTAAAGGCTGTATTTGGAAGTCTCACCGCTCCGAGCAGCTCTGCCCTTTGTGCAAGGTATTTTCTCACCTGCGGACTTTGCTTATCCATGGTTCCTTTGCTCGTAACAAATGCTACGATGCCGCCCGGTCTTACCTTATCCAGTGTCTTTGCAAAGAAATAATCATGGATCTGGAAATTCAGCTTATCATATGGCTTGTCGCTGACCTTATAATTACCGAATGGCACATTTCCCACAGCCACATCAAAGAAATCATTCTGAAAATCAGTCTTCTCATATCCGCTGATGCGCACATCTGCCTGCGGATAGAGCTGCTTTGCGATGCGGCCTGTCAGATCATCAAGCTCAACTCCATATAACTTACTGTCCTTCATCTCCTCCGGCAACATACCGAAAAAGTTTCCTACACCCATGGCAGGCTCAAGGATATTTCCCTTTTCAAATCCCATCTGTCCCAGTGCTTCATAGATGTTTCTTATGATCACGGGGCTTGTAAAGTGGGCATTTAAGGTACTTTCCCTTGCGGAATTGTACTCCTCCGGTGTCAGTACACCTTTTAATTCCTGATACTCTGCAGACCAGTTGCTCTTACTTTCATCAAAGGCATCTGCCAGTCCGCCCCAGCCGACATACTGTGATAAAATCTGCTGTTCTTCGGGCGTTGCTGTCCTGTGTTCGTCCTCGATCTGCTTCAAGGTTGTGATCGCCCTGATATTGCCACGGAACTTTTCCTTTGCACTTCCTTTTCCCAGGTCATCGTCTGTGATGTGGAAATTCTTTGCCGTAGCTCTTGCATCTTCAGACAGTTCTGCCTCTCTTGCGTTATAGGATTCCCAAAATCTTCCGGCAAGCCTCCTTGGAAAGCTTTCGTCATCCATAAACTCATACTGGATGTTCTTAACTGCATCAAGGCTATCGGCTTTTTCAATCTTCTTTTCATACTGCCCCACCCTGACTTCATCTGACAGTATCTCTTCCAGCTTGCGAAGCTCCGGTTCGGAAAGCCTGTCATAAATATCGTTATTGTCCGTGTGGATAGAAAAGCTCTCCTCATCACCGTCATGCCTTGTGACCTCATACCGGATCTTCTGATGCTCTCCCCGGATATCCGCTTCAAGCTCGTACTCCGCAGTATGCCCGAAATTACTGTACTCCGCTCCGATATAAGAAATATTCTGTATATCCTCTGCGGTAAGCTCCATGTTATGGAACTTCTCCCAGTCCTCTTCCGATACATAGGTAAGCTCGTCAAAATCAAGGTACTTTAGCTCATTTTCTATAAGGTCAGTAAGGGTATCATATTCATTCTGAGAAATGATCTGCCCGTCAATAGCAAGACGGATACTGTTATGCTCAAGGTCTACAGACGCCTGTATCGGGTACTCTTTTCCGTCAGCTTCATCTATAAGGTCGGTATAGGCTATCTCCACATTGGAAAGGTCAGAGAAATCCGCATCATGGTCATACTCCCTGTAGCAGAACTCATTGATAAGCTCTTTTGCCTGCTCCTGCTCCGGCGTAAGGACTGCTTCTTTATCACGCAAAAACTCCGGCACTTCCGAAAATCCAAATGAATCCACGAAATATGCCTTGTCCTCACCATTCTGATGCAGCACCACCACATCCGATACGGACATGGAGCGTCCCATGTAATCTGCAGGGTGATCTATGTTGAACTTCTCATAAAGATCTTCGAGGGTAGTGCCTTCCTCCAATGCTCCAGTATAGACAGCCTCGTAGTTTGCCGCATCAACAGACAGTCCTCTGTTCTGCAGGTGCTCCAGGTTTTCAAAGATGATATCCCGTCTGTCCTCAGCTTCATCCGATATCTGATAGATTGTATATGTCGGAGACTCCTGCTCTAAAGCCTGCTCTTTAAGCACATCTCCCCGCATGGTCTCATCAACATACTCCTGCGCCTCTTCAAGAGTCCTAAAGGTCTCCGTAGGAGCAGCAAAAGAATCAGCAACCGGATGAATCCCATATGAACCATCTTCCTCACGGTCTATCCATACATACTGACCTGAAGGGAGCTTTGTTGCCCACTCCTGGGGATTATCATTTTCATCATCCGCTTCATGGACTATCGACCAGCGGCTGTTTTCTCCCCGTCCGACAGGCGGACCGAATTCGGGATTATGATCTGCCTCTTTGCTTTCCGGCTCTTCCTGTGCATCCCCGGCTTCAATGGCATCAACAAGTTTTTCCTGCTCATCCGCAAGAGCTTCCTTTTCCTGCTCCTTTTTATACTCCGCATAGGCTTCCTTTGCCTTGGGAGACAGGTACTTATCCTCTGCGATCAGCTCACGGATACGCTTTTCCACCACATTCCAGTTAAGAAGCACGGATGTATAAGGCTCAATAATACTTCCCTTATCAAGCTGAATGCCCTTTGCATCATGGTCTTCCCAACTCTTGTCATTTCCGATCAGTGCATCTGACTGTCCGCCTGTACCATATTCTTTTTTAAGAAACGCTACATTATCTTTGCTGTCATGCCCCTCCTTAAAATAATCATAGATACGGAAAAGCCCCTGTGATACGCCGCTTCCATGGGTGAGCCTGCTGTCAATCTCATCCTGCGTGATGAAGTTTTCAAGCCTTACATTTACCTCATCTGCAAGAGGAAACTCCCTACGCTCTGCATCGAGGTCGGCAATCTCCGAAAGTAGATACTCCGGCTCTTTTACATATCTCCAACGTATCTGTAACTCTCCGCTCTCTATCCTGTCCGCAGCTCTGCCGATCTCCTCTGCAAGCAGCTCCCTTCCCTCATGGGTAGATAGTAGCTCTGCGATATGTGCCTGGCTGTCGGGATAATTACTTCCCTGGATAGAAAGAGAATCAGGCATATCATCAATGCCGTCACGGAAAAAGAAATAAATCTGATCAGCCACTCTCGCCCGCTCGGTACTGTCCACAAGAAAGGCTTCATTTCTTGACATATATGAGCCGTTTTCCACCATTTGACGGGTGAACTCTTCCACAAGACTCCAGCTATAGGTTGTGGCAAAGTCCACCTGAGCGGAATTGCCCGGTGCAATGCTCATACCGTTTTCGTTATACCAGACAGATAACCTCTGCCCGTCAAATTCAAAACCCTTGCCTGTCGTTCCGATCTCGTTCTTAATGAAATCCGTCATTTCCGCAGCATCTTTTCCTACCTGGTACTTCGCATAGATGCGCTTGCGGTTATTCTCTTTACCGCCACCGGACCTTATCACATCAAGAAGCTGATCGTCTTTTAACATAAAAACAGCGGGAGCCTTCGTTTTCACGCTTGCTTCCGCTGCTACTATCGTTCCAACCTGCTCCGCAAATGAGGGGAACAGGTCAAACATATTCAGTTGCTTAAGTTCTGCATCCGGAGGGTTTAGCTGTAGATCAGCTCCGATAAAACTATCTCCTCCGCCGATGCCCGGATGTTGTTCATCAGACCCACCCACTTCATCTGGTCTGATGCTTTCAGGGCTTCGTTCACTCCCTGTGACTTCGCCATCTGATCGGTCAGAAGATCCATCCTCTCCTCTGCCTGTTTCTGAATCATCAGGCAGTGCTCCTTCAGATTCCCCTCTAACATCATCCCGCTGTAGGTTCCTCTCCTGTGTTCCTTTAAGAAGTTCCTCCGCATCAGTCCGTACTTCGTTAAGGGTTCCTCCGGCTCGCTGTTCGCGATCAGATTCGGTATCAGATAATCCCCGCTCTGCATGTAAGTCAGTTCCATGGTCATTTCCTCCTTGTTCTGAAATATTAGCGCTTTCGCCTTTTTCATAATCATCGGTGGAAATATCACCTTGCCGCTCGCTTTCACGCTTTAAAGCATTATATTCATTCTGAGCCTCATTTGCAAGCGAATTTTGGCTTTTTTCTACGGCTTGTGATATATTCTCCGTTTGTCTTTCTACTTCGCCATATCGGGCGATATGACGCTCCTGTGCCGTTACCGCTCTTCCGATTTCCATAAGCACCGGCTCAGTCATTTCCGATACTGCATTTCCCAGTACTGACAATGTTTTCACATCGCTGAACTCATGCAGATACCGGAAGTCAAAATCATAAAGTTCTGTATCCACACCGCACCTTGTAAGAAGCGTATATGCGATGGAATCCCTCATGGTCTCCTGCAAGCGCAGTTCAAGATTCAGTTCATCATATCCATACAGAAAGCTTCCATCCACCCTATCCTGCAGATCAGGCATTACATCCCTGTAATAATCATCCGCAATACGATGTGCCAGCTCCACCAGCCTATCTCCGAAAGGTCTGCTTTCATCCGTTTTTCCATATATGTTTTCCAGTCTGTTGAGAACCGTCTGCTCATTCCGTTCTCTGACCTGCCATATGTACGGGAGTCTTCCAACATTCCATCCGGGATGCACATTTGACACATCAAATACATACCGAAGTCTTGGTCTGCCGCTGCTTTCATCCAAAAGAGCGATACCCTTGGACCCACGGTTGACCCAGCAGTTCATCTTCTGATTCCATGTTTCAAGCTCTGCACACGCTGTGGCATCCGGTCTCTGGGCATAGATAAGCAGCTGATCCATGAAAGGATACCGGTACAATCTGCCGGCAGTGGTAAGAAATCCCTTCCACTTTTCCGTATCAGCTGATAAATCCTGCGCCGTAGCCTGTGCAAGCCATTTGATCTCATCATATTTTCTTGCCATAGCCTGTTTCTCCTTATAAAGATTATGGGAGAAGGACATCACTGCCCCTCTCCCGTTCCAAAACAAAAATCCTTATGCCAAAGCCTGTGCGCCTCTGTCCTTATTCATCTGACGAGGCTCTCTGTTCGCTTCATTCTTGGCAACAACATCTTTCTTCTGAGCAAGTCTCTCCTTAAGGGAAGGACGCTCCTGCTTCTTTTCTTCCTTTGCAGAGGTCTTTTCTACAGCAGTTTCTTTTGAAGCCTCTGCTTCTTTTGCTGCAGCCCTCTCCTCTGCCTTGTCAGCACGGAAAAGCTCATGTTCCTTTGCGTCATAGGCATATACGTGATCGGAGAGTCTTTCCTCCGGTGCTACCTGTGTGGCATTCACATCCTGCACCATGCTCTCTAAGGTCTTAAGATCCATCTGGTCGTTCTTAGGTACGATCAGCACCTCATGCACACTCGAAGGTAAGATAAAGTAGTCCTGCCCCAGCTTCTCGGTGATATCATCCATGACCTTATCATTAAGAAGAACCGCCGCACCATTAAGCTTATCCTCATTGGAAAGGACATACATCATCTCATCAGGTGTAGGCGGAATCATACCGGCGATAGCCTCCCTTGCCTCTTCCTCGGACATTCCGCTTCGCATCATATCAGGAAGCATCATATCAACCATTGTTTCCGTCATGCTCTTGAATGTTGCCGGAGTAAGGGTGTCCATGTTATCAAGGGCAAGCTTATGAAGCTGCTCAACATCCACACCGTAGCTCTCCATGAGCCTGTTGGTGATAGGAGCTGACATATTGCCACTCTCTTCCTTACCAATAGCGATATGATATGTGACAGCCAGATCATCCACCATTGTATGAGGCTTATCTGCAAGATACTCCGCATTCTGCTCTGCATTGATAAGTCGGCAAGTGATACGGTCCTTCACGCTGTCAAAATCCGTAAGTCTGCTCACATCAAAATCCTGTGACATCTCATGCTGTGTACGGACATCAGCGATTGCAGCCAGGATATCATCCATAGGTCTGCCTTCCTCATGCTGCTCATAAAACTGGTTGAGGTAAATATTGGGAGCGATATTGCTGTCCTCAAGCTTTACCATAAGACCATCCAGCTTCTGATCATTGTTCTTCACAACTGTCTGGATGGAAACATCCGCATCTGCGTACTTCTCAGGTAGAAACTCCTTGATACGGTCTGCCACTTCCTGCTTAAATTCTTCGTAATTCATGCTTTTGCTCCTCCCTTCATTGCTACTTCATTCTGCATCTGAGCCTTACGCTCCAGCTTCTTCATGCCCTGCATATAGGCTGTGAAGCGTGCCTTCCCGCTTGTCCTCTGCTTTTCTGCAACCTCTGTTGCGATCACGTTGTTATTCTGCATCTTCTGTACCCTCCTCCATATAGTTAAAATAATCATCACAGAAATCCTTGTTTTTTCTATCCTTGAGCTTCTTTGCTGCATAAGCGACGGTTGCTACAATGGTTCCTGCCGCCGCAATGCCCAGTAATACTTTTACTGCTTTCTTCATGTTGCTCACTCTCCCTTCTTCTTACGCTCCGGAAACTCAAAAGCAAACTTGAACTGAAAGCCGCTCTTTACCTCACCATCCTTGGTGGTGTAGTCATACGCCTCCACACCTTCAGGCTTAAGAAAAGCATCATAGCTCTTGCCCTTCTTGCTCTTAAGACCTTTCATAAAGATCTTTTCTCCTGCAAGAAGCTTCTTGATCTGCTCCTCGTCAAGCTTTCTTCCCATGGCATAGCCAAGGCTCATGCCGCACTTCTCGGTGCAGTATGCTCCATACTTGCCGACGACAACATCTCCGCCACACTTAGGGCATTTTCCAATTGCTTCTTCTGAACCAAACATCTTCTTTTCCTCCTCGCTTACGCTACTGTATGTTTTTACCAAATCAGTTACCATGTCCTTAATGCCCTTCATAAAGGCATCCGCACTCATCTCACCCTTGGAGACAAGGACAAGTGCGTTTTCCCAGTCCGCCGTCATCTGCGGAGATTTCACCGCATCAGGCAGGATGGTTATGAGCCTGATCCCATCATCCGTGGGAACCAGCTTTTTCTTATCTCTTTTGACAAAACCGTCTTTTACCAGCTTCTCGATGATATCCGCTCTGGTGGCAGGTGTGCCAAGTCCCTTGCGTTCCACATCATCGTCCATTTCCGAAGCACCGGCAGTCTCCATATATTTAAGGAGTGTGTCTTCTGTAAAAGCTTTTGGTGGCTGCGTGAAGCCCTCTACCACTCTCGGATTCACATCACGGAATGACTGTCCCTCCCTTATTACCGGAATAGGCTTTTCTTCATCTTCCGCATCAGTCTTTACCTTAAAGCGGTTCCTGAGCATCTTTTCATACTTCTTAAAGCCTTCAGATATGACCGTCTTTCCGCTTGCATGAAACTTAAAACCGTCGCAGTCAAGCTCCACCTTTACACTCTTATAAATGTGTCTCCCAGATGTGGCGCAAAGAATACGATATGAAATGAGGGAAAGAATCTTCTTCTCTCCCTCTGCAAGTACATCAATATCCTGTTTTGCTATTTCCATCGTGGGAATGATGGCATGGTGGTCTGTGACCTTTTTACTGTTTAAGACTCTGCTGATATCCGGCGAATAATCCTGCGGAATCTTTAATATGCTTTTAAACACCGCTCCTATCACATCCTCCGCAGTCTGCCCCATATCATCGGATAAAAACTGGCTGTCCGTCCTCGGATAAGTACAAAGACGCTTTTCATAAAGGCTCTGGGTATAATCCAAGGTCTGTTTTGCCGTAAATCCAAAGATACGGTTGGCATCCCTCTGCAGGGTGGTAAGGTCATAAAGTCTCGGCTGTGCGATACTCTTTTCCTCTTCCTCCACCTTCGTAATACGCACCGGGTTAAATACGGCACATCCCTCTAGGGACATTGCCTCATCTTCGGTCTTGAACTTATCGGATACCGCTTCCATGCCATTTACATCTATATGGCAGGTATAAAACGGCTCTTTCTTAAAGGTTCGGATTGCTTCATCCCTGTCCACAAGCATTGCAAGCGTAGGTGTCTGCACCCTGCCTACCTTTAAGAGTCTGTTATAAAGCACCGTGAAAAGCCTTGTACCATTGATACCCACAAGCCAGTCGGCCTGCTGTCTGCATAAAGCGCTCTGATACAGGTCGTTGTACATATATCCGGATTTTAGATTGGCAAAGCCTTCCCTTATGGCACTCTCTTCCATGGATGAAAGCCATAAACGCTTGATAGGTTTATCACAGCCTGCCTGCTCATATACAAGCCTGAAGATCAGTTCCCCCTCTCGTCCGGCATCGGTAGCACAGATAGTCTCATCCACACCTTTATCGTGCATGAGCTTCTTAAGTACCTTAAACTGGGCTTTCGTATCCTTTTTGATCTCATACTGCCAGCTCCCCGGCATGATCGGGAGCGAATTATATGACCATTTCTTTAGTGCAGGATCATAAGAATCCGGCTGTGCCAGCTCGATAAGGTGTCCTACGCACCACGAAATGATATATCCGTTTCCCTCGATATAACCGTCCTGTGCATTTTTTACGCCCAGTGCATCCGCATAGGCTCTGGCAACACTGGGCTTTTCTGTTATCACAAGTTGCATCCATTTTTCTCCTATAAAAATAAAAAAGCCGGTCAAGAAACTATTCTCAACCGGCTAATGTTAATGCCTATATAAACTATAAATCCAAGTGTCATTTTTTATAGAATTCCACCACGCAATCATCTTACTCATAGCACTTATTCTCCTATAATTATTATATAAAACACGCCTACTACAGCATAATTAACCCTACTGATATATATTTATTAAAACAGGAATTATATAATAAAAAAGAGGAAACATAATTGTCTCCTCTTCTTTCAAAATCTGTAGTGTAAAACTTCCCTAACTCAGAATTCCGATAGAATCCATATACAAAACTATATTTACATATCATATACTTGATCAATACTCATAATATATGGTTAACTTAGGTGGATAATACTCCGATGAACTATATGTAACATACGGATAAATACCTGAATCATAGCATGAAGCATTTAAATATAATGACCAAGTTCCCTTTACAGTTGCCCCTGCTGGATAATATGAGGTTGCTGAATTGCCGCTTGTCACCGGTATAGTCCATCCGCCATCATATGGTGATGTAAGATGATACGAATCAATCACAATTGCATTCACACCATTGTGTTTTGAAAGTGGAGTATTAATGACTACCTTAGTAACTGTTGCATTATTAGGTATTGAATAATCGTTGAAATTAAATGTAACAGTATTAGAAGAGCCACTTGTATCTCCAGCTAAACTTATCGTCATCTTCGAGGATGTCTTATACTTGCTAGAAGATGCAGCAAATGCAGTTGTACTCATTGATAACACTAATACTATAGCCAGAAAAAATGATAATAACCCAGAAAATCTTGTTTTTCTCATGTAACCCTCCTTCATTGTTTTTAACTCATATTTGTATATTGATTCCATCATTCTTAATTGTAGAATATTGTTTCCCCACATTTTTCAATTCTTTCTCAGCTGCTCTAAATGCCTCATAGTATACCGACTTAAACGAGTCAAATACTTTGGTCTCCTCTCGGCTTTGCATTTCTTTCCACCCATTTTTTGAATCATATCTTAAAATCTCATCTCCATAACTATCATAAATATGCATATTGGGACCATCTGATTTGATTGTTTCACCACCAAAGCTTGTTCCTGTCATTTTTTCAATCCATTCTTTAACAGTACCCTTTTTATGACCGATAATGTCAGACGCAGTAGTATGATTTTGTTTTTGAAGCATCATCGCCTTAGACATAAGTCCTGCTCTATTAGGCGCTACTTTCTCAAGTTCATTAAATTTTAAATCCAAATATTTTTGGCTCTTACCATATTCACCCTTTGTTGCATCCTCTTTCGCTATAGCTACGATTTTATCTCTTAATTCGTCCGTCATTTTCCAATTTTTCATATTTCCCTTTTTGGGTCCGGTCGAATTATAGTTAACGGAAACTTCATTTATAACTCTCGTTGTATTCATGATTAATACCTCCATATAACCACATAGAAACCTATAAGTACAAAAGAATCTTCTCCAGTTTTTGCGCTGCTTTATAATTGCCATTCTTATTCTCTAGATCTAATTGCTCTTGAAACATATCTATCCAATTCATCTCGGTTTTAGCATCAACATTCTGTGTTCTATTTTCCATGTAGAAATGTGCCAATACATGATTTGACATAGGATTATCTACACCTTTTTCTTTCTCTATATACTTCATTTTGGCAAACAAGTCTATAATATCGCAATTTGAAGCATCTACTTCGTTCATGTTAAGAGTTCTTGTTTCGCTTTGTCCATTATGGTAATCAATCCTCACATCATATACAGCATCGCTTTGATCCATTGCATATACATAAGCATCAAATCCCAACTTTGCGTCTGTATATTTACCAACCAACTGGCTTTTTTCGTTAGAGGAATCCTTTTCTATGCCCTTAAACAATATATCCGCAAAAGTATTCTGCTCGATATCCTCAAATCTTTTTTGTATTTCATATTTGCTATCTATACCTAAATTAGCATCATTTATTTTCATTCCAATCCTCCCACCATGGAGAACTGTCGGCACGCATATCACATTGCATGCCGACATCGACAAATTCTTTTATCTTATTCTAAAATTATATATATTCTTTTGTGTATATGGATAATTTACAGAAGTAGATGTTGCATTAAAATATCCGGTTGTTATGCCATTCGAATCGGAGTATAACCATTCGATCAGATAGCCATCAACAATTCCATTGGAGTCTGTATCTAATGGCACCATATCATTTAATGTCATTGTATTTCCGTTAAATGTAGCCGTTCGATTACCGGCATACCCCATTTCCACAACATATACATACAACTCATTCCCACCATGATCGTTAGTTGTACTTACAATATATGTTGATGGAGATGAGTTTATATATTCCAACCCACCATCATCTGAATAAACCGCATACACATACATCTGAGTCAGTTGGGGAGCCGGATCCCTTGTTGCGCCATTTCCCTTCTCTGCTTCTGCTGCCATTACAGGTATATCCGACATCAGTATTAATAAGCATAATGTTATAGCTGTTATAAAGACTCTTTTAATTCTTCTCATTTTGCACCTCCATTTACATCAAAAGTAATCACTGTATGCACGACCAAAAATTATTGAAGATCTTTCATTTGTGTCATATGCTTTATCTTCCAAAGGACATTACGCTATCGTAATCCAATCATCTTCTACCCAATATCCCTGCGTTGCATTCCAATGTCTATATTGGTAATATCCATTATGCACACGATACTTCGTAACAATAACATCTCCTCTGGTATAACCCGATTCAATTTTCACATCTTGAACATTTTCAATACTTTTTGCATAAACAGTGTTTGGATTAACAATTGAAATCAATGCCATACACGCAACAATAGCAACAATTATTTTCTTCATACAATCCTCCTCATCATTGATTTATAACAGTGAAGCCATCTTTTATCAGCATATTGGCAGACTCTTCATCAATTTCTTTTTCAAAGCCATCAGAAGTACGCCATATATATCTACCATTCTGCTGTTTTATAAGATAGCTATTGCTCTGGTTCACTTCATAGGTATCACTTTCAGTATTGTAGGTATCTTCTGGCACATCATAATTTGACTGGAAAATAAAGGAATAGGATATGACCATAAAAACTGACGCAATAACTATGGCAGCAATCTTTCCTATCGTCCGTTTTCTTCTATGTTGTCCCTTTGACAACATAATAAAACGCTCCTTGATATCCTTTTCTCTTCTTTTATGTGTTCCTAGTAACCCAATGCCAAAACGATTGGAGGTTCTTCGCTTTTTTTTATATACTTTAAGCAGTACATCTAAATAATCGGCAATCTGAGTCTCAGACATGTCTTGAGTTACATTACTGTCACATCGAAGCTCAAAGTACTGCTCCAAATCAAGCCTCAACAGATACACAAAAGGATTCCACCAATAAATCGCACAAAGCATATTGATGAGAAATTGCACAACCAAATCATTATTGATTAAGTGCATATACTCATGCCGAATTATTAAAGCCCTATCTTCATCTGAATAGCCCTCATCTGGTATGAGTATTATTCTATCAATCAATCCAAAGCTCAAAGGTGTATCAACTGCCCCAGATAATATAATTTTTGCCGAAGGAACATTTACATCATATCGAGACGTTTCAAGGCGTTTTCCATTCTCCGCAAGTTTAGCAATTTGTTTTTTGTACTTTATATATTTAAGTACCAAATCAATTATTATAACGATTGTTCCGGCAATCCATATACCCGTTAATATGTGATAAACCTTTACCTCTGAAACACCTACCTCCTTCCTGATTGCCAAGTATAAAGCATTAAATAATGTTTCTGCCGGTATAACCTTAACCCAAGGCAATTCTACCGGAACCATCATCCGTACAGCACAGAATATATATAAGACTATAATGCCTGAAACACTGCATATATCTATCAACTTGCTTCTTTTTCTCAATATGGTAAACAATACCATCAATGCACTGCCCCAAATTATGCTCATCGCTATTGAGAAAAAAGTAATTTTCATATCATTTTCTATTTCCTCTCAACTGCTTTATGATATTTTCCAACTCTTGTATAAGTTCTTCGTCTGCCTCCTCATCGCTACTCGAAGAACCAGTCATGGCTAATGCAATGTTTCCAAGAGCACTTCTCTTTATTCCCTTCTCTGTCAAAAATAATGCTGCATATTCCTCTTTGGTCATGGCATATTCAAATTGCCTTGCATATTGGGTGTGGCTTCTTTCAACACCACTAACTTTAATGTAGCCCTTCTCCAATAAGGACTGAATTGTATTAAAAAGAGTCGATTTATTCCAGCCTTTACCCTTAAGTACAGCTCCTATCTCGGCAGTAGTCAGCGGTCTCTGTTCATCCCAAAGCAGTTCCATCAGGTTCTCTTCTTTTGGATTCATCAGATTTTTGTCTTTCATATCGTTATCCTTTATTCCATTATTTTTGGAGTAGTTCCATTTGTATATTATCATCTATGAAAATCTATGTCAATTCATTTTATATAGTTATGTCTTAATTTCCGCTGACTACTCAAGATAGTGAATTGAATCACAATGCCGCTTCTTTGGACTTTGTGGCAGTCTTCTGAGGCGCATCATGCTTCTGCTGTGATACTTCCGCCTTTTTCTCGGAAAGTCTCTCTTTTAAAGACTCCCTCGGCTTTTCCTCCTGCTCCTTGCCTCTGGACTTATAAAACTCCACCATGCCCTTCAGCTCTCTGTTGGATACCTTGGTCTTTTCAGTCTCCCAGATCTTCTTACCGTCAGCACCTTCACCGACGCAGTGATCCTTACGGACTGTGGTATGACCGTCGGCAGGTAGCTTCATCCACATGCCCTTACCATACTGATCCTCATGCACTGCATTTGACCTTGCCACAAAAGTTGCCCAGGGACTGTGATCATTCTCATCCTTATTGGGAATAAGGATCTGCTTATATTCCTTGCCATCCTTACCCGTGAAAGGCTCTCCGACACAGCCCTTGCCAAACTTGATGGTGATCTCATCCATCTTCTTTTTCTCACCACTCTGTGCAGGTGCGTCCGTTTTCCCCATCGCTTCATCACGCTTTGCGGCGATATCGTCCATTACCTGATCTACTGTCTTTTTAATGTCTTCCATTGCTAAAAAGCCTCCTTTCAATGACTGACGGAGAGGATAGCCTCTCCGTCGTTAAAGTGTTTATTCATCTTTTTCTGATACATCTGCTGCGCTTTCCTCTTCCGTATCAGTTATTGTTGCATCTTCCATATCCTCTGCCGTAGGAGCAGGTCTGTCCTTCTGCTCTGCTGTAGGCTCAGGATAATTTACATGTTCTCCGTCATAATCCCTGTCAAGGAATTCCGCATCTTCATCCTTTTCCTGTTCGTCGGCATCATCAGCATAGACTTCCTCTTCGGTTTCTTCATCTTCATCCTCGACAAAATCGCCGTCCTGCTTTTTCTTAACAACCTTGAAATAATATGCAACTCCGATCACGCTACCGCCAAAGATTGCCATGATAATGTATCCCAAAAGCGGATTGCTCTTAACAGGCTCTTCCGGCTCCTCTTCGGCAGGCTCTTCCGGTTCAGTCTCCTGTGGTTCCTCCGGTGTCTCAGTAGGAGTCTCTACTTCGTGGGTATCGTCGATATCCGTATTGTTATTAGGCAATGCGCTCTCCGTCACAGGGATCTGCGATTCAAGAGCCGCTGAGTTCTTAGGCAGAGTCTCCGAATTATCTGTTGTTACATTAAGCAGGTCATTTTCTGTAATCTCTGTCAGGAAGTAAACCATTTCCTCCTGTCCGTCACGATCAATGATCAGATAAAAGACCTTGCCGCTTGCAGCTTCAATGGTATAAAACTCTTTTCCAAGGTTCATATCCTCACCGTTTTCTCCATCTGATAAAGCGGCTTCCTCTGCATCAGCCTTGGCAAACTCGGCTTTCTTCTGTGCCTCGGGAGATGTATTGGTGCTTGTAGTTGTACTCGTGGTATTTCCATTACTGTCAGTCCTGGTATGATCTGTAACCGTTGCTGTCGCACTGGAAGGCTTCGTTGCCTCTGCACTTGCAGGAAGCTGTTCTGCCGGATTGCTGTCATCATCAGAATTAGTATCCTTGTAGTATGGATTCTTTGTCTTATAAACTTCCGACACATTCCCGGCATTATCCATGGCTGTGATTGTGAAATACTCATAGCCTGCATCAAACTGTGATAGGCGGATATTCACTGTGCCATTCGTAACATCCGTAAACTCATACCCATTCACATAAATAACCTTTACACCGGAGTCATTATCGGATGCCTGTATGGTAAGAAGTCCGTCCGATACCGCCGCATTAAGTGTAGGCTTGCTTGTATCAAAGCACTTGATTGAGCGGCTTCTCTCATAACTCTTATCATTAGCATCCGTCACAAGCACATATACGGTGCAGTTCTCGGAAATTTCAAGGAACATATCCTCAGTTACATCGTTATAGCTGCCATTCTGTCCGAGCTTTGCTTTCACGGACTTTATGGCAAAATTCCCGGTATCAAGAATATCCTCGACCTTAAAAGTGACCTTTGCGGATGTTCCGCTTGAATACCATCCCGAAGGAGTATTGATCGTAATCTTTACGCTAGGCTCCTTATATTCGCAGTCCTTATAGTTCTGACTACATACAGGGCAGTCTTTGTTGTAATCATACTGGCTGCACTTGTGATCGCAGATACACTCAGGTTCCGGCTCAGGTGCAGGTTCTGGAGTCGGTGTGGGATCATCTTCTCCAGTCTCACCATCTCCGGATTCATTTTCAGATGTGCTGTCTCCTGTGTTGGAACCATCCCCGGCGCCGGAATTATCCCCGCCTGTAGGATTCTCAACTGATGTATCTGTTCCATCTTCAGATGAACCATTATCCGTTGATCCGCTGTCTGACGCATCAGCACTTGATGACGAATCATCTGTAGTTCCTGCTTCATTACCTGTCACGCTCTCTTCGGCATATACCGATACCGCCGTGGAGCTGTTCGCAATGAATGCCCCGACCGGCAGTGCAAATAGCATCACCGATAAGATCAGCGATGCAATAATCCTAACTGATAACTTTCTTTGCATTTTCGTTTGTCTCCTTTTCATTTTCTGCATGAAAGGCCCCGCCCTCATCGGGCGGGGTCTGTTTTGATTCCTTATCCCTTGCAGCTATCATGTCCGCAACCTCTTTTTCAGAAAGGCTGTTAAACAGTGCCAACTGCTCCGGTGTTATATGTTT
>Ga0310697_10001973_pt1 | contig 22600 bp, 18 predicted proteins | sample 172DNAGHGlowgp2_FD_203883 | JGI IMG/M metagenome (GOLD analysis project Ga0310697, IMG submission 203883) | Sheep rumen microbial communities from Palmerston North, Manawatu-Wanganui, New Zealand - 1728 DNA GHGlow gp2 (v2) (version 2) | ecosystem: Host-associated > Mammals > Digestive system >...
TTTCCTCCGTCAACTCATTATTGTTTGAAAACCACCCTTTAGAGAATAGCTCTTCGAGGCTCCTTTTTAATGGAACGCGTTACAGCGTATCGATGATTTCCAGAAGCGCCAGCGGATGCGAGATCACATGCTCTGCGCCTGCTTCACGGAGGAACGCTTCGCCGCGATAGCCCCAGCCGCAGCCGACGCAGGTGAGACCGGCGTTTTTCGCAAACTGCAGGTCGACGTCCATATCGCCGAGATAGAGCGTTTCTTCGCGGGTGAAGCCGAGCGCTTCGCGCACGACGTCGAGCATCGTCGGATCGGGCTTCACGGGGTATTCGGCGCACTGTCCCTGTACGCGGGCAAAGAGATCGCCTTCCGGAAAGAGCGTGCGGATCATCTTCTTTGCGTGCGGATCGGGCTTGTTGGTCACGACCGCAAGCGTGATCCCGCGATCCTTCAGGGCATGCAGCATTTCGCGTATTTCGGGATACGGCACGGTCGTATCGCAGAGGTGTTTGGCATAATCTGCGTTCCATCCGTCACGCACGTCGGTCCACGCCTCAAAGCGGTCCTGCGGCACGGCGTTTTTGCACATATAGACGATGCTCTTGCCGATGAGCGAGGAAACGCCTTCATCCGAATAGGTGGGAAAACCGAGCGCCGCGAGCGTACGGTTCAATGAGGACGCGATGTCCGAAAGCGTGTTGCAGATCGTCCCGTCCAGGTCGAACGCAACCAGTTTGAATCGGTTTGTTTTCTGTTCCATACCGGTCATTTTACACGTTTTTTTCGCCAGCGTCAATGTTTCGGGCTTCACAAAATCAAAAAATATGATATACTGAAAGAAACAGGAGTTTTTATGATCGAGTACGAACAGATTACCGGTGAAAACATCTCGGCGCTGCGGCCGTTTTTTGAAGCATACGCCTGCGGGATCTGCGACAATACGGTCGGCGCGGTCTATCAGTGGCGCGACATCTATGTGTCGTACTATGCGATCGTCGGGGACATGCTCTGCATTCGCGCAAACTACGGCGAATACGGCGAGTGCTATACCGTCCCTCTGGGCGGAGGAGACTTTCATGCGGCGTGCGCGGCAAACGAAGCGGACGCAGAACGCCGCGGGATCCCGCTTCGCTACTGTGTTGCGCCGCGCTGCATGATGGCGCGTCTCGAAGCGCGCTACGGCGGCCGCATGCGGGCAGAGAGCATCCGCGACTGGGCGGATTACATCTACGACGCGGAGCATTTCCGCACGTTCTCCGGCAAGGCGTATCACGGGCAGAAGAACCATGTGAACCGCTTCTACCGCGAACATCCGGACGCCGGAGCGATCGTCGTTTCAGACGAAGCGACCGAGCGGATGTGCCTTGCGTTTTTGGATCGCTTCCGAGAAAAGCATCCGGAGTTTTCCCCGCTGGAGCAGAACGAGTGGAACGGCGCGAAGGACCTGCTCGTCCACCGCGATCTGCTCGGACAGACGGCTGTCGCGCTGATAACAGGCGGCGAGGTCGTGGCGATGGCGATCGGCGAAAGGAAGCACGACATGCTCTTTGAACATGTCGAAAAGGCAATGCCGGACGTGCCTGGCGCATACCCGGCGATGGCGCAGGCGTTCGTGCGGGCGTTTTCGGACGCGCGGTATCTGAACCGCGAAGACGACGGCGGCGATCCGGGTCTTCGGTATTCCAAAATGAGCTACAAGCCCCTGGAGCTTCGGGAGAAATTTCTCGTCACGATTTGTGACGGATCAGGCATAACGGAAATTCAGAAGGGAGAATATCAATGAAAAAACCGATTCTTTTGATCATGGCAGCAGGCATGGGCAGCCGCTTCGGCGGTCCGAAACAGATCGAGCCGATCGACGAGCACGATCACGTCATCCTGGACTTCTCCGTGTACGACGCGATCCGCGCGGGCTTCGAGAAGGTCGTTCTCATCATCAAGAAGGAGATGGAGCAGGACTTTGAGGAGCGCGTAGGCCGCCGTATCCGTCCGCATGTACAGCTCGAGTACGCGTTCCAGTCGCTCGACAAGCTTCCCGCGGGCTATGAGATCCCCGAAGGCCGCATCAAGCCCTGGGGCACCGCGCACGCGATCCTCTGCGCAAAGGACAAGCTCGACGCGCCGTTCGCGGTGCTGAACGCCGACGATTTCTACGGCGCGGACGCGTATCAGAAGATCTTTGATTTTCTGAGTGCGGAACATACCGAAAGCGAATACGCGATGGTAGGCTATCAGCTCGGCAATACGCTCTCCGATTTCGGTTCCGTGGCGCGCGGCGTCTGCGAGATCGGACCGGACAGCAAGCTTATCTCGCTCACCGAACGCCTCAAGATCGAAAAGCGCGACGGCGCGGCGGCATTCACCGAGGACGACGGCGCGACCTACACCCCGCTTGCTCTGGATACGCTCGTTTCGATGAACCTGTTCGGGCTCCAGCGGAACGTGCTCGACGAGTTCGAGGCCCGCTTCCCGGCGTTCCTCGACGAGAACCTGCCGAAGAATCCCCTGAAGTGCGAATATCTGCTGCCGCGCGTGCTCGACGCGCTGATGCAGGAAGGAAAGATCAGCATCGAGGTGCTCGAGACCTCCGCGCGCTGGCACGGCATCACCAACCGTCCCGACCTGCCGATCCTGAAGGCCGCGATCCGCAAGATGAAGGACGAGGGACAGTATCCCGAAGAACTCTGGAAGTGAAAGAGATGCGTGCATTCCGCTTGATTCCTTTGCTGCTGGCGATCCTGTTTCTGATCGCCTGCGCAAAGACCGCCGCGCCGGACACGGCGCAGAAGCCCGCAGATCCGATCGGCGCGGACGACGTCGTGATGACGGTCGGCGACGAGCCGGTCTATGCCGTCGTCTACCGCTACCACCTGAACGAACGGTACGGAACGATCCGGGAGCACGGTCTCGACGATCACGATACCTATCTCCAATACGTCTCGAATCCGGCGATCAACTACCTCTACGCCTATTACGACACGCGCACGGAGGCGGGCATGAAGGCGCTTTCGGAGGACGTGCTGAAGGAGCTTGCGCTGGAGGCCGCGGCGATCGACGACGGCACGAAGGCGGGGTATCAGCTCAACGCCGCGGAGCAGTCTTACCTCAAACAGGCGGAGACGGACGCGGAGGAAAAGCTCTCCGATCAGCTCAAAGAGAACGGCGGAACGTATGAATCCGAAGAAGCGTTCTTCCGGGCGACCGGGTTTACAGAGGCGCGGTATACCGAGATGTTCGTCCGCAGCATGAAGGCCGGGATCCTCTATAACCATCTGCTGGGGGATTACAAGGCGACGCACACGCTGACCGACGACGAGCTGATGACCGGCTATGCGCGGATCGTGAAGGAGACGTTTACGGACCGCTACACGGACGGGATGTATTCGCAGTACCTGTACTATTATATGACCGGCAAGCGCACGTTCCCGTCGCTGTATATCCCGGACGGCGCGATCTTCGTGCAGCTGTTCGCAAAATCGGAACCGACCGCGGAGGAGACCGAAGCGCTCGTGACGCAGGCGGAAACGGATTTCGAGGCGCTGTATATGAGCGCCGAAAACGAATATCTGAAGAACGGCAGCGCGGGCGATCTTGCGGTCGCGCCGAAGGACGAGCTGCTGGACGGGCTCTATGAAGCGGCGAACGGCGTCGCGATCGGGGAGATCGGGACAATGACCTGCGAGAAGGATGGAAAAACGCTGTTCTGTGTGTTCCGCCGCATTGCGGGCGAGACCGGCATTGTGCCGATCGACCGGTATCCCGGCATCCGCGAGCGCATCGTCAATCAGCTGCTCGGCACGAAATGCATGGATACGCTGCGCGAAAAGCTCGGCGATCCGACCTGGGCCGTCCGCAGCGAGGATATGATCGATGCGGTCGTTTCCTCGATCGGAGCAGAATAGAAAGGAATTTTGTATGGAAAAGAGAAAAATGGGAGGTTCTCCCGAAAAAGCGTATCAGAGCGCGCGGTATGCGATCCTGTTTCTGATCGTGCTGACCGTCGTCAACATCATTTTCCGCGTCGTGAGCATCGACCGGTACTTTGTTTCGTCGGTGTTCCTGTCCTACTTTGCGGTCACCTATTTCGGGGAACTGTACCAGCTGGGGCTCGGCGTTGCGATTGCAGGCGCGATCCTCGTTCCGTATGTGCTCGCGTTTTTCCTTTCCAAGAAGAAGCCGGCATGGATGATCGTTGCGCTGGTGCTGTTCGCGCTGGATACGCTGTTCGTGATCGCCATGATGTTCCTTCTGAAACAGATCGGCGAAAGCCCGCTCAGCATGATCCTTGACCTGCTGCTGCACGCGTTCGGCATCTTTGAACTCAGCATGGGCGTGAAGTATCGCGAGGCTGCAACGGAGGAAGCGGACGCGGCAGAGGAAGGCGCCGCGCTGCCGAGCGACGAGGACGGCGAATACCGGGAGGTTTCGGGCGTCGTCGCAGTCTCGAAGGAAAACGGGAAACATACCTTGGAGGCCGCGGGCGTCGTGCGCTTCTATGAAAACGAGGTCGTGATCGGCAGCATCAATACGGGAAGCGCGCTTCTGATCGGAGCGGCGTATTCTTCGCCGACGGAGCGGATGCGTTTCGCCTATCCCGAGATCGCGCGCGCGCGTTTCACAAAAAAGAACGAACGCACCGTGCAGATTGACCTGACCGACGGCCGCTACGCATACTTTGTGCTGACCGAAGCGAACCGCGATCTGCTTGCGTCGCTGCTGTACGAGCACGGCGTCACGATCGAGCCGTTCGCCGAATAATTCCCAAAAACAAACAGAAGGAGGAAACCCCTCCTTCTTTTTTCTGCTTGCTTTTACGACTGCTCTTTCAGCTCGAGCGCGCGCTTATACAGCTGCTTTTTCGGAAGCTTGAGACGCTCGGCGGCGATCGCCGCGGCGTCCTTGACCGATTCGGTTTTCAAAAGATCGAGCAGCAGCGCGTCGGGATCCGGCGCGGCTTCTTCCGCCTTGCGTCCGGGGATGAAGCAGATCACGCATTCGCCCCTGGGCTCCTCGGCAAAGCGTTCGATGAGCTCCGAAAGCGAGCCGGTCACCACGGTCTCGAACTTTTTGGTGAGCTCGCGGAGCACCGCCGCCGGTCCGTCGCCGAAGCGGTCGAAAAGATCTTTGAGCGTCGCCTGAACGCGGTGCGGGCTTTCGTAGAGAATGACCTGGTGGTCAAGCTTTGCGATCGCGTCGAGCATTTCGCGGTGCGGCTTCGATTCGCGCGGAAGGAAGCCGAAGAAGCTGAACGGCTGCGCGGGCAGTCCCGAGAGCACGGCGGCAATGACGGCGGCGCTCGGACCGGGGATCACGGTGTGGGGGAGGTGTTCCCTCTGGCAGGCTTCGACGAGCATCGCCCCGGGATCGGAAACGCCCGGCATACCAGCGTCGGAAACATAGGCGACGTCGCGTCCGTCCCATAGGGCGGCAACGACCTCCTCCGTACGCTCGCGCTCGTTGTGCGTGTGCAGGGAACGGGTCGGTTTTTTGATGTTGAAATGGTTGAGAAGCAATCCCGTATGGCGCGTGTCCTCGCAGTAGATCACGTCGACGGCGGACAGGACTTCGACCGCGCGCGGAGAGAGGTCGCCGAGATTGCCGATGGGCGTTGCGACAAGATACAGCATCAGCGGATCCTCGTGCGCAGGTTTTCCCCGCGCAAAAGCACGATCGAGGTCAGCGCGCCGTCGATGATGCGGCTCGCGACGCGTTCGCCGTAGCGCTCAAAGAGTCCCTCGCGGTCGAGGTTCGAGATCAGCACGGTCGGCAGCATCGCCGCCGCGCGCTCGTTGAGTATGCGGAAGATCGTTTCGATCGTGACGTTCGGAACCATGGCTTCGGTGCCGAGATCGTCGAGGATCAGCAGCACGGCGGAAACGTACGGCGCGACCGCGTCTTCACGCGCGTCGATGCCGGAAAGGATGTCCTGGATGCACTGATATGCGGTCGACTTGAACGTACGGACGCCGGCTTCGATCGCGGCGTAGCCGATCGCGTTGCCGAAATAGCTCTTGCCGAGGCCGCTCTGTCCGACGATGAGCAGGTTCGGCTTTTCGGGATGGGGAAGCGCGGCGACATAGCGCTCGCAGAAGCGCTTCATGCCGAGCCCCTGCTTTTTCTGTTCGCTGCTCGGATAGATCGCCTCGTTGAAGTTTCCGAATGTTTCGCGGTCGTTGATGCACGAGGCGGACAGCAGCAGCTCCTGCTGCTTTTTGAGCGCGCAGGAACAGAGCTTTGAGGGCTCGCCGATCTCGCCCCGGTCCTGACACTTCGGGCAGGTGTAGATCGGATCGAGATAATCGGAGGGCAGTCCCAGCGAGATCAGGAGATTCTTGCGCTCCGCCGTGTTCTGTGCGATGCGCGAGATCGCGGCGGCAGAGGACAGCTTGCCCACGCCGACCTGCAGAAACACGCGCGAGGGCTCGTCCATCAGCGCGCGGAAGCGCCCGTCCTTCGCTTCGCATTCCGCGATCCGCTTTTGCCAGAGACGGTAGTTTTTGTCTCTGAGATCGCTGTAATACCGTTTTAATTCGTTCGTCATACGTCCTCGTTCAGGTCCACGACCAGCTGATTGAAGTCTTTCTCGGAGATCGGCGTCTGCTGGTAGAGCAGCGCGGCGTTCTTTTTCTTTTTCTTCGCGGGCTGCGCCTTCGGCTTGCGCAGGGCGTCCATCGCCTGCTCGACCGTTCCGATCTGCGCGTCCGCCCAGTCGGACAGCATCTTTTTCAACAGCCCAAGCGCACGCTCGGCGCCGGCGCATTCGTCGGCGGCAAGCAGGATCGCTTCGCGCGAAATGCCCTTCTCGCTGCGGAACATCGCAAGCTGCGCGACCGTCGTTTTATCCGGCGCGCCGATCTTGCCGAGTCGGGCGTAGACCTCGCGCGCAAACGCGCGGTCCGCGTTCTCCCGCTCCGCGGCGGCGTCCATCGCCTGCACGTCCGTGACCTTGTTTTCCTTCATTTCCGCAAGCCGGTCGTTCAGGATCGCAAAGGTCGGTGAAGCGACGTCCGTCATCCGCGCGGCGGCGGCAAGGATCGTCTCGGCGTCGAAACCGAGCTCGCTCGTCCAGCGGTCGTACAGCGCCATTTCGTCGACGGTCGGCGGGCGGCGCTTGTTCCAGCGGCGCAAAACCTCCGCGGCGCCGTGCTTCTGCACGCGGCAGTCCGCGACGTACTGTTCGGCGGCTTCCTGCGTTCTGACGCCTTTCTCGCTCCACTCCTGCGCAACGGTCAGGATATAATTGGCCGAGACGCGTTTTCCCTTCATCTCGATGCAGTAGGCGACGAGCGAAAGCACCGCGCCCTCCTCAAGCCCATAGAGCTCGATGCAGTCGTACATCGCCTTCATCTCGCGCAGGTCGAGCGACCGCGGAGAGAGGAGCGCGTTGAGCGATTCGATGAACCGGCGGTACTTCACGGGCGCCGCGGTCGTGACGGCGGGCTGCTCGGTCAGGAGATACTCCACGGTCAGCGGTTCGTCGCTGCGGATGCGCACAAGCCCCTTCGCCTGCCAGTACACGAAGGCGCAGCGGATCTGCGCGTCGCTCATCCCAAGCGCGTCCGTCATGTCCGTATCGGAAAGCGAGGGGTGATAGCACTGCATCAGCCCGAACAGGTATACCTTGACAAACATGCCGTCCGCTTCGGGCATGTACTCGAGGAAAAACAAATTGTCGACCGGCGTCATTTCGCGCCGCGCCGCTTCCGGCGAAAAACGAATATTCATGTTCGTATTATAGCACGGATCGGACCGGGATTGCAACGGGAAACCGCAATTGTCCAAAGATCCCGAAACAAAAACGGGGTTGCCGGTACAAGTAAAAATGACTGGTATTTTCCCGCCGCGTACACTATAATATAAACCATGAGACGCAGAAAGAAAAAGAAACAGAATCCCTTGGTCGCGATCGCGCTTTCGGTTGTGCTGTTGGCGCTCTCCGTGCTGCTGTTTCTGCTGATGCGCGCCGTGCTCAGCGGAAAGGAGATCAAAACGGAATCGTGCAAGCCGAACGCGGCGGGCGAGATCGCGGTCATGACGCCCGCGCCGACGCTTCTGGACCTGTACGCGTATTTCGACTGGACGGAAACGACGACGATCCGGGTATACGATCATCGGGCGGACAAGCTCGTCGATATGGATCTTGAGGAGTACATCGTCGGCGTCGTTTCCGCGGAGATGCCCGCATACTACGAATTCGAGGCGCTGAAGGCGCAGGCGGTCGCGTCGCGCACCTACACGCTGTACAGCATGGCGCACGGCGGATGTCACACGAATCCGGACGCCGACGTGTGCACGAACAGCAAATGCTGTCAGGCGTTCTCGACGCACGAGCGGATGCAGAACGCATGGAAGAACGACTACGCGGACAACTACAACCGCGTCGCGCAGGCGGTCATGGGGACTGCGGGCGAGGTGCTCGTTTACGACGGCAAACTCTGCGACGCGCTGTATCACGCCTGCTCCGGCGGACAGACGGAAAACTCCGAAAACGTCTATGCCAACGCGCTTCCGTACCTGCGCAGCGTGGACAGCCCGTACGAGGATCCGATGCGCGAGGAGGACGTCAGCTTCGGCACGGACGCGCTCGTTGAGCTGATCGCGGCAAAGTACCCGGAGAGCGGGATCAACGGAAACAACGTCCGCGACGGGATCGCGATCGAAAAGGCGTATGAAAGCGGGCGCGTGGAAACGCTGCGGCTCGGCAAAACGACGATCACCGGCAAACAGGCAAGGAACCTGTTCGGGCTTCGGAGCACGATGTTCACGGTCGACTGGACGGGCACGGGGATCGTGTTCCATACGAAGGGCTTCGGGCACGGCGTGGGGCTTTCCCAGAACGGCGCAAACGGCATGGCAAAGCACGGCTCGGACTATCGGGAGATCCTGCTGCACTACTATACGGGCGTTTCGATCGCCTCGTACGGCGCGGACGGGATCACGGAGCATACGGACGCCGCGCCGCAGAACACGGACAATCCGTTCGTACCGGAGGACTGATATGGAACGCTGGGAATGGCTGATCGAGGGAAAAACGGGGATCCTGCAGGATCCCGCGCTCGGCTGCTTCACGGAGGATCCGATCGCACTCGTGCATTTTGCGAGGATCGGCGGGAAGGATACGGTGCTGGATCTCGGCACGGGCAGCGGCGTGATGTGCCTTTACGCGGAAGCGCTTTACGGCGGCGCGTATACCGGGATCGACGTCGACGAGGCGCAGATCGCGCTTGCGCGGCGCAGCGCGGAACGGAACGGACAGACGATCCGGTTTCTGACGCTTCGCGCCGAGGACGCGCCGGACGCGCTCGGACACGGGACGTTCACCCGCGTGCTGATGAATCCGCCGTACTTCGTTTCGGGCGATCCCGGCGCGCGTGCGACCGCGCGGCACGCGGACGCTTCGCAGCTTTCCGACTGGTGTCGGGCGGCGTTTCTGCTGCTCCGCAACGGCGGGACGCTTTCGCTCTGTTATCCTGCGGACGGGCTTGCGCCGCTGTTTCGCGCGTTGGACGAAAACCGGCTTGCGCCGAAGCGCTTGCAGCTTGTGATGAGCGGACAGCGCGCAAGGCTCGCGCTTGTCGAGGCAAAGAAGCTCGGCGGGGACGGTCTCATGGTCACGGTCCTGCCGGACGGCAGACCTGGCGGGGACCGGACGCCGTTCGGTACGCAGCCGAAGCTGCTCGTATAGCGTTGTTCAAGAAACGTTCACGGCTTCCCCGAAGGATGTAAAGGTCTGTCTGTTGCATTCCCGCTCCGATTCGTGCAGACTGTAGGCGAAGGGGGGGAGAGCGATGATTTGGGAGAATACATGGGACGCTGCGGGCGGCGGGATCCGCAAAAGGACGCAGCGCCGCAAAGGGGACGCTTCCCGCTGCGCCGCGGAGCTTCTGCTGCAGTTCGGGATCACGCCGCACCTGAGCGGCTTTGAACCGCTGACCGAGGGCGTCCGGATGACGGCGGAGCGGGAACGGCGAAGCATGCGTCCGCCGATCCGCGACCTCGAACCGGCGATGCGGGATCTTTGCGGAGAATGCCGTCCGGAGCATGCGATGCGCGACGCGATCGGCGCCGGGTTCGCCGGCACGAACGAGGTCTTCGCACGGGTCTTTCCGTTTTCGGACCGTCCGGGCAGCGCCGAGTTCATCTGCACGCTCGCCGAGCTGGTTTCAGACCGCATCACGGAATCCTGAAAAAGGGGCTGTTCAAAAACGCTTTGAACAGCCACAATGAATTCTCGCTTCGCTCCGTGAATTGTTCTTTGGATATGAATTTCCCCTCGCGGGGAATGAATTGACGCCGAACGGCGTCATGAAGGAAGATTTTCCGTCCGGAAAATCCACATGCATGTGACCTTTGGTCACAATTCATGCCGAAGGCAATTCATGCGCAGCCAATTCATGCGGCATAGCCGCAATTCATCGGGGATGTTAAAAACTGACAATCAGTTTCTTAACATCCCCTTTCATATGAAACGGATTACTGCCGGATCGAAGCCTCAAGCGTCTGCGCGACGTGCTCCGCGATCTCCTGCGTGGAGAGATCGGCGATCTGCTCCGGCGACAGGACTTCGACGACCTCGAAGGAAACCCTCGCGCCGCGCCAGAGGAAGCGCTTCAGCGCCTTTTCGGTGCCGCGGTTCACGGCGACGACGATCGGCGCGCCCGCGCGCTTTGCGATCGAGAAGGACCCGGCGTGCAGCGGCAGCAGCGGCGCGTCCGTCTTGTTGCGCGTGCCCTCCGGAAAGATCCCGACGGCGGTCTGTTCGTCTTTGAGGATATCGATCGCGTGCAGGATCGTTTTCAGCGCCTGCCGGTTGTTTTCGCGGTCGATGAACGGGTAGCCGCAGATGTGCGCGTAGCGTCCGGCGACCGGCATGTTCAGGATCTCCGGCTTGCAGATATAGATGATCTCCGTGCCCTTCAGCAGCGTCAAGGGAAGGAACGGATCGATCATGGAGCGATGGTTCGCGACCAGCAGAAACGGCTTTTTGCGGTCGATGCGGTCGATCCCTTCGGCGTGCACGCGGATCCTTCCCGCGAGCAGGATCAGCTGCATGGTTTCGACGACCAGCCGCCGCATGCCGTGGTGCGCCCGCGTGACCGGCTTTTTCTTATTGATAAAAAGAGAGATCGCGACGATCAGCAGGGCATACAGAAGCAGCAGACAGAGATACGCCGCCGTAAAGAGCAGCGGGATGCGCAGAATAAACCACCACGTTTCGCACGGACCGAACGCGAAGGACAGCCCTGCGGCGGCGCCGGCGGAGAGAAGCAGGATCAGGATCCAGACCAGCATGAAAAGATCACTCCCTTCCGTCTCCATTATAGCGGACGGCGGCGGTTTTTTCAATCGTTTCTCCAAAACGAAAAAAAGGAGGCTGCCCTCCTTTTGTCCGGCGGCAGGAATCAGCCGGCGTTCTCGCCCTGCGTCAGTGCCAGCAGGTTCCGGCACAGGTTGTCGAGCAGCGCGCGGATGCGCGCCTCGAGCTCGCAGGACGGCTTCGGCGGACGGCCGACGTGCGGCGCGTCGGGATCGCGCACGAACGGATCCGGTACGCGGTGTCCCTTTGCGATCAGCGCGCTGCGCGCGGCGCGCACCCGTTCCGGCTGCGTCTTCAGAAGCGCGCGGTATTTGTTCTGATAGCGCAGCATGCGGCGCGTGTCGCCGTTTGCCATGTCCAGCGTGCAGGACCGGACCGACTGTCCGTTCGACAGCGCGAGGAGCACCGCGTCGAGAAGCCGGTCCGTCTCCTCCTCGGAGAAGGGAAGGAATGCAGGCTCGGCCTTTTCCGCGGCCTTCAGCTGCGTGTAGTAATGGTTGCGGACGCTGTTCGGCCGCCGGTCGGTCTGCGCCGCGATCGTGTCGAATGCGATCCGTAACGGCTGCCGCGTTTTGCGCGCGTCGAGGACGCATTTCAGCAGCGCGGCGTTCTCCTGATCGGTCCAACCCGTATGGTTTTCTTTCATGATTTCACCTCCTTATGGTTTGTACGGAGTATGGACATATTTGTATCTGCCTATACAATCTATGCACACAAATCCGTCGTCAGTAAAAAATATTTTCATTTCGTGAATTTTCTTCTTGACATATTGATTTGAAGATGATAATATCCGATATTGCATTATGATGCCTATACTGTGGGAATATGCCCCCAAAGTCTACGCGGATTGAAATAAAGCGAGCCATTCGGGACTGAAAAACACAGGAGGTAAGGAATATGTGCCACCTCCACGGGCGGGGGAATTCGCCCGAAATATCAGATGAAGAATACATCAGCAAGGAGTGAACGCAATGATGCATGACGTCAAGATGGGAAAACGGATCAGAAAGAGCTTTTCGCACATTTCGGAAGTTCTTGAGATGCCCGATCTCATTGAGGTGCAGAAGAATTCCTACTACCACTTCCTGAAAGAGGATCTGCGCGAAGTCTTCAACGACATTTCGCCGATCGTCGATTTTTCCGGAAAGCTCATTTTGGAGTTTGTGGACTATCGGATCGATCTCGATAAGCCCAAGTACTCCATTGAGGAGAGCAAGAGCCGCGACGTGAACTACGCGGCGCCTCTGCGTGTGACCGTGCGCCTGATCAACAAGGAGACGGGCGAGGTCAAGCAGCAGGAGGTCTTTATGGGCGATTTCCCGTTGATGACGCCGCAGGGCACGTTCATCATCAACGGCGCGGAGCGCGTTATCGTTTCGCAGCTCGTCCGCTCGCCCGGCGCATACTATACGGCGACAAAGGATAAGCTGGGCAAAAAGGTCCTCTATACCAGCCAGGTGATCCCGAACCGCGGTGCATGGCTCGAGTACGAGACCGACTCGAACGAGATCCTTTACGTCAAGATCGACCGTCAGCGCAAGGTGTTCATCACCTCTCTTTTGCGCGCCATCGGCTACGGCACGAACGCGCAGATCCTCGACCTTCTGGGCGAGGAAGACCGCCTGATGAAGACGCTGCAGAAGGATCCCGGCAAGTGCGAACTGGACGGTCTCTTTGACATCTACAAGCGTCAGCGTCCCGGCGAGCCGCCGACAGAGGAAAGCGCACGCAATCTTCTGCACGGGCTGTTCTTCGACAACCGCTACGATCTCGCGCGCGTCGGACGCTACAAGTATAATAAGAAGCTCGCTCTGAAGGCGCGCATCCGCGATCAGATCGCGGACGAAGCCGTCATGAACGCGGAGACGGGCGAGATCTTCGTCGAAGCGGGACAGAAGATCGACAAGGCGACTGCGGAAGCGATCCAGAACTCCGGCATCAACGCCGTGTGGATCCGCACCGAAGAGGACGTGCGCATCAAGGTCGTCGGCAACTGCTTCGCGTCTGCGGAGGGCTTCCTGCCGTTCGCGCCGATCGAAGCGGGTCTCAACGAGGACGTGCATATCCCGACGCTGAAGGCTGTTCTCAAACAGGCGGCGGACGAGGGCGTCGAAGGCGACGCGCTGAAGGATTACCTGCGCAAGCGCTATGACGAGCTGATCCCGCGCCACATCGTCCCGGACGACATGGTCGCTTCGATCTCCTACCTCATCAACCTGCCGTACGGCATCGGCAAGACGGACGACATCGACCATCTCGGCAACCGCCGCATCCGTTCGGTCGGCGAGCTGCTACAGAACCAGATCCGCGTGGGCCTCACGCGTCTCGAACGCGTCGTGCGCGAGCGCATGGGTCTCCAGGACATGGACGTGGTCATGCCGTCGAACCTGATCAACATCCGCCCGGTCACCGCGGCGATCAAGGAGTTCTTCGGATCCTCGCAGCTCAGCCAGTTCATGGATCAGACGAACCCGCTTTCCGAGCTCACGCACAAGCGCCGTCTTTCGGCGCTCGGTCCCGGCGGTCTGAACCGCGACCGCGCGACGTTCGAGGTCCGCGACGTTCACTACTCGCATTACGGCAGAATGTGCCCGATCGAGACGCCTGAAGGTCCGAACATCGGTTTGATCAACTCGCTGTCCACCTATGCGCGCATCAACGAGTACGGTCTCATCGAAGCGCCGTACCGCGTGATCGACAAGGAAAACCGCATCGTCACCGACGAGATCGTGTATCTCACCGCGGACGAGGAGGACGGCGCGATCGTCGCGCAGGCAAACGAACCGATCGACGAAAACACCCACTGGTTCAAGCGCGACCGTCTCGTGGCGCGTCAGCTCGACCAGATCATCGAGGTCAAGTCGAACGAGGTCGATTACATCGACGTTTCCCCGAAGCAGCTCGTTTCCGTCGCGACGGCGATGATCCCGTTCTTGGAGAACGACGACGCAAACCGCGCGCTGATGGGCTCGAACATGCAGCGTCAGGCGGTCCCGCTTCTGAAACCCGAAGCGCCCATCGTGGCGACCGGCATGGAGCACAAGGCGGCTGCGGACTCCGGCATCACGGTGCTCGCGCAGTGCGACGGCACCTGCACGTACGTCGATGCGGACACGATCGAGATCACGAGCGACGCGGGCGTTCCGTATCGCCATAAGCTTCTGAAGTTCCGCCGCTCCAACCAGGGCACCTGCCTGAATCAGCGCCCGATCGTGGAGCACGGCGAGCGCGTCAAGAAGGGCGACGTCATTGCGGACGGCGCATCGACGCAGGGCGGCGAGATCGCACTCGGCCGCAACATCCTGATCGGCTTCATGACGTGGGAAGGCTACAACTACGAGGACGCGGTCCTGATCTCCGAAAAGCTCGTCAAGGAAGACGTTTACACGTCGATCCATATCGAGGAGCACGAGGTCGAAGCGCGTGAGACCAAGCTCGGACCGGAGGAGATCACCCGCGACATCCCGAACATCGGCGAGGACGCGCTTTCGCAGCTCGACGAGAACGGCATCATCCGCCCCGGCGCGGAGGTGCGTTCGGGCGACATCCTGGTCGGCAAGGTCACCCCGAAGGGCGAGACCGAGCTCACGCCGGAGGAACGGCTCCTTCGCGCGATCTTCGGCGAGAAGGCGCGCGATGTGCGCGACACGTCCCTGAGAGTTCCGCACGGCGAGGGCGGCGTCGTCGTTGACGTCAAGATCTTCACCCGCGAGAACAAGGACGAGCTGAGCCCGGGCGTGAACCAGATGGTCCGCGTGTACATTGCGCAGAAGCGCAAGATCTCCGTCGGCGACAAGATGGCAGGCCGTCACGGCAACAAGGGCGTTATCTCCCGCATCCTCCCCGAGGAGGATATGCCGTTCCTGCCCGACGGCACTCCGCTGCAGATCGTTCTGAATCCGCTCGGCGTTCCGTCCCGTATGAACATCGGTCAGATCCTTGAGCTGCACCTCGGCATGGCGTGCAAGAAGCTCGGCATCGAGATCGCGACGCCGGTCTTCGACGGCGCGACCGAGCAGGACATCAAGGAGCTGCTCGTCAAGGCGGGCTGCGACGAGGACGGCAAGACGATCCTGTACGACGGCAGAACGGGCGAACCGTTCGAGAACCGCGTCTCGGTCGGCTACATGTACTACCTCAAGCTGCATCACCTTGTCGACGACAAGATCCATGCGCGTTCCACGGGCCCGTACAGCCTGGTCACGCAGCAGCCGCTGGGCGGCAAGGCGCAGTTCGGCGGACAGCGTTTCGGCGAGATGGAAGTCTGGGCACTCGAAGCGTACGGCGCGGCGAACACCCTGCAGGAGATCCTCACCGTCAAGTCCGACGACGTCGTGGGCCGCGTCAAGACCTACGAAAGCATCGTCAAGGGCGAGAACGTGAAGCCCTCCGGCGTGCCCGAATCGTTCAAGGTCCTCATCAAGGAGCTCCAGTCGCTGGGTCTCGATATGCGCGTTCTGGGTGAATCGCGCGAGGAGATCGAGATCGGCGAGGACGACGATGAGGAGACCCGCTTCACTGACAATATCAACATCTCCGGACTCGAGGATACCCCGATCCAGCCGATGGAGGATGAGGACGAAGACGACGAGGATATCGATGATATCGACTTCGACGGCGACTTCGACGAAGGATCCGACATGGACGGCATGCTGATGGACGACGAGTTCGACCTCGGAGATGATATGGATCTGGACCTCGGCGACGAGGACGATCCCGAATAACGTGCGAAAGGAGACAGCAAATGTTTGATTTAACGGAATTTGATGCTCTTAAGATCGGTCTGGCTTCCCCCGAAAAGATCCTTGAGTGGTCTCACGGCGAGGTCAAGAAACCCGAAACGATCAACTATCGCACTCTGAAACCCGAAAAGGACGGTCTGTTCTGCGAACGGATCTTCGGGCCGACCAAGGACTGGGAATGCCACTGCGGACGCTATAAGCGCGGCAGATACAAGGGCATCGTCTGCGACAAATGCGGCGTTGAAGTCACGCGCGCCAAGGTGCGCCGCGAACGCATGGGTCACATCGAGCTGGCCGTTCCCGTTTCCCATATCTGGTACTTCAAAGGCATTCCGTGCCGCATGAAGATGCTGCTCGACATGAGCCCGAAAGAGCTCGAGCAGGTGCTGTATTTCGCGGCATACGTCGTTATCGACCCCGGTACGACCACGCTCCAGAAGAAGCAGGTGCTTTCCGACAAGGAATACCGTGAAGCACAGGAGCAGTTCGGCGAGAAATCCTTCCGTGCCGGCATGGGCGCGGAGGCGATCCGCGAGCTCCTCTGCGAGATCGACCTTGAGAAGCTCGACGCAGAGCTTCGCGACGAGGTCGAGCATTCCGGCGGACAGAAGCGTGCAAACGCGGTCAAGCGTCTGGAAGTCGTGGAAGCGTTCTTAAAGAGCGGCAACCGCCCCGAATGGATCATTCTGACGGTGCTGCCGGTCATTCCGCCGGAGCTTCGCCCGATGGTCCAGCTGGACGGCGGACGGTTCGCGACGAGCGACCTGAACGACCTCTACCGCCGCGTCATCAACCGCAACAACCGCTTAAAGCGGCTCCTTGAGCTGCGCGCGCCGGACATCATCGTCCGCAACGAAAAGCGCATGCTGCAGGAAGCGGTCGACTCCCTGATCGACAACGGCCGCCGTTCCCGCCCCGTCACGGGCCCGGGCAACCGGCCTCTCAAGTCGCTTTCCGACATGCTGCGCGGCAAGCAGGGACGTTTCCGTCAGAACCTTCTCGGCAAGCGCGTCGACTATTCCGGCCGTTCGGTCATCGTCGTCGGTCCGGAGCTCAAGATGTACCAGTGCGGTCTTCCGAAGGAGATGGCGCTGGAGCTCTTTAAGCCGTTCGTCATGAAGAAGCTCGTCAAGGGCGGCTTCGCGCAGAACGTCAAGGGCGCAAAGCGCATGGTCGAACGCGGCGCGACCGAGGTCTGGGGCGTGCTCGAGGAGGTCATCAAGGACCATCCCGTCATGCTCAACCGCGCGCCGACGCTGCACCGTCTGGGCATTCAGGCGTTTGAGCCGGTCCTCGTCGAGGGCCGCGCGATCAAGCTGCATCCGCTCGTATGTACCGCGTTCAACGCGGACTTCGACGGCGACCAGATGGCGGTCCACGTACCGCTTTCGGTCGAAGCGCAGTCGGAAGCGCGCTTCCTGATGCTGGCGTCGAACAACATCCTGAAGCCGCAGGACGGCAAGCCGGTCGTCTGCCCGACGCAGGACATGGTCATGGGCTGCTACTATCTTACGCAGCAGCGCGACGGCGTCAAGGGCGAGGGCAAGGCGTTCTCCTCCGAGAATGAAGCGATCATGGCGTACCAGACCGGCGAGGTCGCGCTGCAGGCGAAGGTCAAGATCCGTCTGGAGCGTCAGTGGGAAGGCAAGACGATCAGCAAGGTCTGCGACACCTCCGTCGGCAGAGTCATCTTCAACAACGCGATCCCGCAGGATCTCGGCTTCGTTGAAAGAAACTGCGCGGACGATATGTTCAAGCTGGAAATCGATCGCCTCGTCAAGAAGAAGGACCTGGGCAAGATCGTAGACGCGTGCTACCGCAAGTACGGTCCGACGCAGACGAGCGAAACGCTCGACCGCATCAAGAAGCTCGGTTATTCGTATTCGACCCGCGGCGGCGTCACCGTCGGCTTCCAGGACATCAAGGTCCCGGAAGAAAAGAAGGCGCTTGTCGCCGAGGCGGAAAAGAAGGTCGTCGAGATCGACAACTACTTCCGCATGGGTCTTCTCTCCAACAAGGAGCGCAGAGCCCGCGTGATCAAGGTCTGGGAACAGACCACCGAGGACGTTTCCAACGCATTGATGGATTCGCTCGACGCGTTCAACCCCATCTTCATGATGGCGGACTCCGGCGCGCGCGGCAGCCAGGCGCAGATCCGTCAGCTCGCAGGTATGCGCGGTCTGATGGCGGACCCGTCCGGGGAGATCATCGAGGTCCCGATCCGTGCAAACTTCCGCGAAGGTCTGTCCGTTCTGGAGTTCTTCATCTCCTCGCACGGCGCGCGCAAAGGTCTTGCCGACACCGCGCTTCGTACGGCGGACTCCGGTTACCTCACGCGTCGTCTCGTCGACGTTTCGCAGGACGTCATCGTCCGCGAGGTCGACTGCTTCGCGGAGCGCAACGACACGCCGCGCGGCATGATGATCTCCGCGATCGCCGACGGCAGCAAGGTCATTGAGCCGCTGTCCGCGCGTATCGAGGGACGCTACGCGATCGACCCGGTCTTCCATCCGGAAACCGGCGAACAGCTCTGCGAAGGCGATCATATGATCAGCCACGACGAAGCGCTTGCGATCGAAGCCGCGGGCGTGAAGGAAGTCTACTGCCGCACAGTCCTGACCTGCCGCAGCGAGCACGGCGTATGCTGCAAGTGCTACGGCGCGAACCTCGCGACCGGCGGTCACGTCGACATCGGCGAAGCGGTGGGCATCATCGCGGCGCAGGCGATCGGCGAGCCGGGCACGCAGCTGACGATGCGTACGTTCCACACCGGCGGCGTTGCGTCCAGCAAGGACATCACGCAAGGTCTTCCGCGCGTCGAGGAGCTCTTTGAGGCAAGAAAGCCGAAGGCGCTCACCACGCTCACGGAGATCTCCGGTACCGTCCACATCGAGGACGGCAAGCACAACGTCATCGTGACCAACGACAAGGGCGAATCCGTGAAGTATCAGATCTCGCTCGACAGCCGTCTGAAGGTCACCGAAGGTCAGCATGTCGAAGCGGGCGACGAGCTCAACGAGGGCTCCGTTTACCCGAACGACATTCTGAAGATCACGGGCGTCAAGGGCGTGCAGGCTTACCTTCTGAAGGAAGTCCAGAGCGTCTACCGTCTGCAGGGTGTTGAGATCTCCGATAAGCACATCGAGGTCATCATCCGCCAGATGCTCCGCAAGGTCGAGATCGAGGATCCGGGCGACACGAACCTGCTGCCCGGCGAACGCTGCGACAGCTTCCGCTTCGAGGAAGAAAACGAGAAGCTGATCGCCGAGTACGAGACCGCGCTTGCGATCGCGCGGGAGAACGGAACGGAAGAACCCGCGGAGCCGGTGCTCGCAAGAGCGAAGCGCAAGCTCCTCGGCATCACCAAGGCGGCGCTCGCCACCGAATCGTTCCTGTCCGCGGCGTCCTTCCAGGAGACCACGCGCGTGCTGACCGAAGCCGCCATCAAGGGCAAGATCGATCCGCTCGTCGGCCTCAAGGAGAACGTCATCATCGGCAAGCTGATCCCTGCCGGCATCGGACTCAAGCGCTACCGCAACGTCGAAGTGACCGAGGCGCAGGACGTCCCGTCGGACATGGAGTAACGCCATGGACGAACGCAGGCTGACCGATACCGAATGCGCGCTGTACGGAACCAAATCCTGCGCGCTGCTGAATATGCCGGACTGCGACAAGTGCCCGTTAAAGGGCCGCGTCGCAGATCCCGCGATTCACGACGATCTCAAGCTGTTTTGCGAGCTTCAGCCGGAAGGCACGATCGCATCCCTGTTTGAAAGCGAGACCTGCACGCTGTGCAAGGGCGAGCCGAAGGGGCAGGCGTCGTGCTACGCCGTGTTCGACATGGCGCATACCGAGCCGAAAAAGCTCGCAAAGCGCAAGTGGCTCTCGAGACAGGAGACCGGATTCATGGTCCCGCTGCAGTTTGCCTGCTGCGGAAAATGCCGCAGACGGATCCTGCTCCAGTCATATCTTCCGCTGATCACGCCGATCGTTCTGACGCTGATCGTGCTGCCGTTCGTCATGATCGAGCACTTTGCGCAGACGATGCGGCAGGTCGCCGGATGGCTGCCGTTCGCAGTCGTCGCAGCGGCGATCATCGGCGGATACGGCGTCGGGAAGCTGCTTTCGTATCTCTATAAGCGCAGGATCGAATCGGACATGTACGTCGATGTACGCACGCATCCGTTCGTCGGGGCGATGACGGAAAAGGGCTGGAGACCGCTGTTTCCCGACCGTACCGCGCATCTTGCGTTTACGAAGAAGCGCATCGACCGGGGACTCGGCACCGCGCCGAGCGCCGTGTACGATCTGCCGGACGCCGTGATCCGGAATGACGAAGAAGAATAAAATTCCGGATTGACAAGAGAAACTTTTTCTGTTACACTACCTATTTGGCGGTGTTTGAGAGAAACACCGCCGAAAACCGCGTTTTTTTGACGGAAAACGCGTGAACACCGGACAATATCCTCTGAATTGGGTTGCAGAGGGATTGATTTATACAATATTGATTGAAATTATTTTAGGAGGAAACATCTGAATGCCGACCATTAATCAGTTGGTTCGCAAGGGCAGACAGCCCGTGGAATACAAGTCCACGGCGCCCATTCTGAAGCAGTGCCCGCAGCGTCGCGGCGTCTGCACCGCAGTCCGTACGATGACGCCGAAAAAGCCGAATTCCGCACTGCGTAAAATCGCTCGTATCCGTCTGACCGACGGTCTCGAAGGTACCGCGTACATCCCCGGTATCGGTCACAATCTGCAGGAGCACTCCGTGGTTCTGATCCGCGGCGGTCGTGTCAAGGACCTGCCCGGCGTCCGTTACCACATCATCCGCGGTGCTCTGGATACCGCAGGCGTAGCAAACCGCAAGCAGGCTCGCTCGCTGTACGGTGCAAAGCGTCCCAAGAAGTAAGGAGAACACACTATGCCGAGAAGAGGTTTTATTCCCAAGAGAGAAGTTCTTGCAGACCCGATCTACAAGAGCGTTGTTGTGACCAAGCTCATCAACCAGGTCATGCTGGACGGCAAGCGCGGCGTTGCGCAGAAGGCTGTCTATGACGCGTTTGAGCTGATCAATCAGAAGACGGGCAAGGACGCGCTCGAAGCGTTTGAGCAGGCGATGAACAACATCATGCCGGTCCTCGAAGTCAAGGCGCGCAGAGTCGGCGGTTCGACCTATCAGGTCCCGATCGAGATCCGTGCGGAGCGCCGTCAGACCCTGGGTCTTCGCTGGCTCGTGAGCTACGCGCGCAGTCGCGGCGAGCGCACGATGGCGGAGCGTCTTGCGGGCGAGATCATGGACGCCTGCAACGAACAGGGCAACGCCGTCAAGAAGAAGGAAGACACCCATAAGATGGCAGAGGCCAACAAGGCGTTTGCACACTATCGCTGGTAATGCGGGATACTGCGCTTGAACTGACACGCAATATCGGCATCATGGCGCACATCGATGCCGGCAAGACCACGACGACCGAGCGGATCCTGTTCTATACGGGCAAGATCCACAAGGTGGGCGAAGTACACGAGGGCACGGCGACCATGGACTACATGGCGCAGGAGCAGGAACGCGGCATCACGATCTGCTCCGCCGCGACCACGACGTACTGGCGCGGTCATCGCATCAACATCATCGACACACCGGGACACGTGGATTTCACCGTCGAGGTGGAACGCAGTCTCCGGGTGCTGGATGGTGCTGTTGCTGTGTTCTGCGCAAAGGGCGGCGTCGAGCCGCAGTCCGAGACCGTCTGGCGGCAGGCGATGAAGTATCACGTCCCCTGCATTGCGTACGTCAACAAAATGGACATCACCGGAGCGGATTTCTTCCACGTGATGGACATGATGCGCGATCGTTTGGGCGCAAACCCGATACCGGTGCAGCTTCCGATCGGAAGCGAAGCAAACTTCCGCGGCATCGTCGACCTGGTCACGATGAAGGCGGAGGTCTACTACAACGACGACGGAACCGACATCCGCGAGGAGCCGATCCCCGACGATTTGGTCGAAGCGGCGGAGGAGCATCGCGCGGCGCTGATCGAAGCGGTCATCGAACAGGACGAAGATCTGCTCGAAAAGTATTTCGAGGGTGAAATGCCCACGAACGAGGAGCTGATCTCGTGCATCCGCAAGGCGACCATTTCAGGCGCAGCCGTGCCGGTCACCTGCGGAACGTCCTACCGCAACAAAGGCGTGCAGCCGCTTCTGAACGCGATCGTCGATTTCCTGCCCTCTCCGCTGGACATTCCGCCGGCGCGGGGCACGGACCGCAGCGGCGAAAAGGAGCTCACGGCAGAGCCGAGAGACGACGCGCCGTTTGCCGCGCTCGCGTTCAAGATCGTCACCGACCCGTTCGTGGGACGGCTGGCGTTCGTCCGCGTATACAGCGGCACCTTAAAGTCCGGTTCCTATGTCTATAACGTCTCGAAGCAAAAGCGCGAGCGCGTGAGCAAGATCCTTTTGATGCACGCGGATACGCGCACAGAGCTTGACGAGGTCCATGCGGGCGACATCTGCGCATTGGTCGGCATGAAAGAAACGTCGACGGGCGACA
>Ga0310697_10001974_pt1 | contig 22569 bp, 10 predicted proteins | sample 172DNAGHGlowgp2_FD_203883 | JGI IMG/M metagenome (GOLD analysis project Ga0310697, IMG submission 203883) | Sheep rumen microbial communities from Palmerston North, Manawatu-Wanganui, New Zealand - 1728 DNA GHGlow gp2 (v2) (version 2) | ecosystem: Host-associated > Mammals > Digestive system >...
TGATGAACTCCATGTTCTTCACGTTGTCGGTAAGACCGGAGAGGAGCTCGGTGGCAAAGAGGCGGTAGTCCTCGGAGCCCATCATCTTCGGCAGACGCGGCATGAGCTGGTACTGTCCGTTGATGGTGACGTCAATCTTCGTGGCCATCGACTTGTTGCGCTTCGTCTTGATAAGTATCACGCCGCCGGCAGCCTTGGCACCGTAGAGGGCGGTACCGTTCTTCAGCACGGTGACGCTCTCGATGTCGTTGACGTTCAGGTTGGCGAGGATGTTGTTATAGTAACCCTCGTGCAGCATCTGACGGTCGTACTGCATGTCGGTGATGACACCGTCGATGACGACCAGCGGCTGGGCGTTGGTCTGCAGGCTGGTGAGACCGCCGATGAACATCGTGTTGCCGATGCCGAGCTGTCCGCTGCGCGCGACGCTGCGGATGTCGGCACCGAGCTGCTCGGAGACTAACGGGTCGATGCTCAGGTAGGCGTTGTCGCTGAAGTCCTGGGCCGAGCGGCTGGCACTCGACAGCGTGACGGCCTGGTAGCTCGGCGAGAAAGTGTTAGGATAGAGACGGCCGTCGGCCATGCCGGTAGCCGGCGAGATGGTCTGCTGCAGCAGCTGGTAGCCGTCGACGCGCATGCTGACGCTGCTGACATAGTCGGGCGTCTTCAGCTCGTAGAGTCCCTTCTCGTCGGTCATGGTGGAGTAGCGCGTCTCGCCGTAGGCTGCCACGATGACACCGGCCAAGGGCTGTCCCGTAGCAGCGTCGACGACCTTGCCGGCCACTGTCTTCGTGTTGACCTGTGCTGCCATTGACACCGTCGCAAGCAGCATGACTATTGATATGATATACTTCTTCATGGCTATTCGGGTTTAGAGTTACGGGGACGGAGGAAGATGCAGTCCAGATACATCTCGCGAGAATATGTGGTGTTCTCACGCGGCAGGATGGAGCACTTCAGCTTCAGCGTGAACTTCAGGTTCGTCTGATCGTAGTTACAGACGGGGAAGACGAAGTTCTCGGCTATCACCACGGTGTCGACACGTGTGGGGTCGTTGCTGAACTTCGTCTGGCCGAAATCCTCGAGGACGGCCTTGCCGTTAGCGTCGACATAGTTCAGGTCGACCTGGAAACGGTTGGGACGCAGCGTGGCATTCGGGTCGTAGACCGACAGGGGGAGGATGACGGCACAGATGTCGTAGGCTCCCGCCAAGGTATTCTCGAGCTTGAACGTCATAGTCCAGTTCCTGGAACTCGACGTGGCTATGATGTCGAGGTAGGCGTTCTCCGAGACGCTGTCGGCAGCCAGTACGCGCGTGACATAGTTACAGAGCGAGTCGTTGACAACGAGGCCTAAGCGCTCGCCCTCGGCCTTGATCTCGCGGTGGTAGGTCATCTGCGGGGTGAAGGGCCACTGCTGAGTGGTGTAGAGCGTACCGTTGCTGTACTCCGTGGCGGAGGCACCGTAGAGTATGCCGCCCGGCTCGAAGGGACGGTGGAAGACGTGGTACTTCGGGTAGTGACGGTCGTAGGCGTAGGTCTTCAGCGAGTCCGTCGGCGACGTCTGTATGGTACGGCTGAAGACAGCGTCGCCGAGCAGTGCGGCGTTAGCCCAGTAACGCTGCAGGGAGTCGCCATCGGCCACACTGCTGTCGTAGCGGAAGTAGTCCATGGCCTCCTGCCACACACGCTCCCACTCCTGGGCCTCGGGGACAATGAAGGTGTACGACGAGTCCTCGGCAGACAGGGCCCCTATGCGCTCCATGAGCAGGTTACGCTCGTAAAAGACGGAGTCGACATAGACCTGCTCACCGTCGACCATGTCGCCCTCGACTGACTGTGCAGGCATGAACTCGTCGTGCTGGTAGCTGGCGAGCTGCTCGCCGATGGCGCTGTAAGCGGGGTCGTTAAGCATCACCTCGTAGAGGTTGTAGCGGTAGGGCAGACGGTTCTGCATGACGTGCAGCACGCCGCCCTTGGCCTTGACATTGGCCTCGGTGATGGGTACGTTGAGCACCTTGTTGTCCTCGATGACCAACCGCTTGGCGTTGAGCAGGAACAGCTCCGTGGGGGTGTCGACGCTCGAGCCGATATTGTACGACAGGTGGTTGCCGATGAACGAGCGCTCGACCATCGAGTCGCCGCGTGCCGTAGTGACGAGGCTTAGCAGCGAGTCTTTGTTGAAGGTGCCGTTGACGGGAGCGAAGACGGTGAACGTCTGCGTGCCGTCGAGCAGGTCGGCATAGCTGACGGCGGTGGTGCGGTGGTTCTTGACCACCTTCGTCTGCTGGAGCACCTCGCAGAAGTCGCTCAGCTCGGGACGCTGCTTCATCGTCTGCCAGAGGGTGGCGTTGCCAGCATCGGAGACTGGGTCTTCGAAGTGGTCGCTCCAGTCGGAGCAGGCGGTGAGTGCCACGGCAGTGCCGCAGCACAGCACTCCGGCTGCTATGTAGTGTTTGATATTCTTGGTAATCATATTTTTTCGTTATTACGTTATTACGTTGTTACGCCATTACGGTTTTAGTGCCAGTCCTCGCCGGCAGGGTTGTCGAAGACATCCTTCGGGCAGAGCTCGATGTAGTCGAGAGACATGTAGAGGGTGCTGCCCTCGAGAATCTGACGGAAGCGCAGCCAGTACTCCTCCTCGGAGCTCATGTACTGGCGCACGAGGATGCGGCGGCAGGTGTTGGTGGCATTCTCGCGGAACGAGGTGCCGCTGCCGTTGCCGGAGTTGTCGCCGTAGCTGTCCATGGCCTTCATGAAGCCAAGGTTACGGAGCGACTTGTCGTTGGCCATGATCTCGTCAGTGGTGAGGTTGGCATCGGGAACACGCGCCGTGGTGTACTCACTGTCGAACATACGGAAGCTGACGGGCAGGCCGCAGGGGTCGTTGTTCAGGTAGACCTGTGCGATACCACGGTCGTCACCTTGCGAGTAACCCATACGCACCTCCCAGGTGCCGCTGTAGGGCACGGGGGGCAGCTTCACTGAGACATCGTACTTCTCGCCGGTGAAGCAGACACCGCTACCCATGTAGTGCACCCACGTAGGCTGCTCGTTGCCGCAGCCCACGAAGGTGTTGGGGTTGTAGAACTTGAAGTTGGCGAGGTAGCCCTGCTTGAAACCTATCATGATCGGGTCGCCGCTGCGTCCCATGTGCTCCATGCGGGCGTGGCCGTTCATGAAGTCGGGACTCAGCGTGCTGCCGTCGATGCGTATGCGGCGGTTGAGCACCTTCTCGCGGACCTCCTTCGAGTAGACCAGCAGGTCGTCGATGTAGATGTAGCGGCCGTTCTTGCAGGTCTGCACGGCATCGCCGCTCTCCTCGTTCTTGTAGACACGTACGCCACGATAGGTGTAGTTGGCCTTCAGACCGACACGGTTGATGAAGATCTCCTCGCCGGGGATGCTGCTGAAGCGTATGATGGTATGCGGAGCAAGCGTCTCGTAGTAGTCCTCGGGGTCGGCGACGCTGTAGAGCATCTTCGAGGTGTAGATGGTACCACGGCAGTGGACCCAGTAGTCGCGCGGACCGGTGCGGTCGATGAGGTGGTAGCTGACGAAACGGTTCAGGGGGTTGCGGCGGTCCTTGAAGTCCTCGTCGTACTTTCCGGCATCGTCAGGGTAGGACTCGTCGTAGATGCGCTTGGCGTAGTCCTTCAGATCGTCGATGGTATTGATGCCGTGGGCATGGTAGACGGAGTCGGGCTCGACGAAGGCGGTGAACTTGAACTGCCGGTACTGCGGGTACCACGTATGCGTCGTGGCTCCGGTACCGTCGCCACCCGTTCGGTTAATCTTCCAGAAGCCCTTGCTCGTGCCGCCGTCCCAGGCGGAGTCGGGGGAGACGGTGTAGGTGTCGTCGTTGTACTTCATCAGCGAGTCGGCCATGCCGGTGAGGCGCAAGGCAGCGGCGAAGAGCGACAGCTCGGGGTTGTCCTCGATGATGGAGGGCAGGAACTGGCTGCTGGAGTTGATGACACGGTCGATGACGTGCACCACGCCGTTCGTCACGGAGTCGTCCTTCTCGATGATGCGTGAGGTCTTGTTGACGTAGATGAGCAGCGCGTTGTTGTTGTAGACATCGCTGTCGGACGTCATCTCGATGTAGTCTTCGTTCATGTTCACAGGAGGTATCTCACCGCCCATGTCGGTGGTGAAGTAAGCCTTGTCCTGTACGATGTGTATGCGCGACAGTGTATCGCAGACCTCGGTGGGCAGCGACTCCAGCGACGGGTAGCCGTTCTCGCTGAGGTAGGTCTGTATGGCCTCGTTGGTGGGGGCGAAGACGGTGAAGTGGCCGTAGGTCTTCAGCACCGAGAGGTAGTTGCTGCGCTCCAGGATGTTCTGGAAGTCGCTGAACTGCCCGGGGTTGGACTCTATGAGCCCGGCCGCCGTGAGGCGCACCGACGAGTAGAAGTTCAGCGGCTGGTCGCTATCGTCGTCGCTACATGCCGTGAAGACGAGCGATGACAGCGGTGCCATGAGTGCCAGCATCCCTGCCACGACGACCTTCATCCATTTGGTTCTGTTTATCTTGGTAGTCATAATCTTCAATATTTCTATGTTCTGTCATCAATTCTTATTCAGGTCAGCATCGCCGCCAGTGTGGTAGGCGGGGTTCTGCTGCAGATAGGGGTTCACTCTCAGCTCGTTACGGTAGTACGGCAGGAAGAGGGCGTTCTGGTCGCCGAGACGGATGCGGACACCACCGATGTTGGTGGTCTGCTTCTCGGAGACGGTGGTGGCCAGCTCACGGCTGTTGCCACGGCGCAGGGCCTGGCGCAGCAGGTCGAACCAGCGCTTGCCCTCGAACATCAGCTCGCGGTGACGCTCGTCCATGACGAGGGTCTCCATCATCTCCTTCGACTCCTTGTAGTCGTCGAACTTCAGCACCTCGCCCGTACCGGGAGAGAACGAGTTGACGGCGCGCTTGCTTACGGCGTTAACCAGTGAGAAGGCTTCCTCGAAGTGCTCGCTGCCCATCTGTACGAGGGCTTCAGCCTTCATCAGCATGACATCGGTCAGTCGGTAGACAATCCAGTTGGCGTAGTTGTTCGAGCGGAACGAGTACTCCGGACGCAGGGGTGTACGGGAGTTGTCGAGTCTGACGGTTGTGGCGTTGTACTTGGCAATGTAGTACTGCGTCGACGACACCTGGTAGATGTTCTCGTAGGCACGGCAGTCGTTCCTGTCGAACAGCTCGGAGCTCGTCGACGGCAGGTTGCCGTAGAAGATGTCGTTCGGAGCCAGATTACCTGCCGAAATGTTGTTGTTGTTCAGCTGGGCGTAGAACGTACCGATGTAGGAGTTGGTATTGTCGCGGTTGAGCGTCTCGTCGAAGTTTATCTCGAAGAGGCTCTCGAAGGAGTTGCCCTCGCCGAAGATGGCGTTGTAGGCGTTACCCGAGATGTTGTCGATCTTCTCACGCAGCAACGGTATGTCGTTGAAGATGAAGATGTCGTTCTGCAGGCGGCGCTTGAGGCTCTCGTACTCGTCCTGCTTGAACTTGATGACGTAGTCGCAGCACTCCACGACCTTGGCCCAGTCGCCTTTCCAGAGGTAGAGGTCGGCGAGCAGGGCGTAGACGGCGGGACGTGTGACACGTGCTGTGTTGTCGCGCTCGGCAGCCTCCTTAGAACGGTCGGGGTTGGGCTTGCGGAAGTAGAGCTGTGCGTCGCCCTTCACATCCTCGAGGTCACGGATAAGACTGTCGAGGACCACGGTGAACGAGTCGGCGGGCACGCGGTACTCCTGCGTGTCGTCGATGCTGGGCCGTGTGGTGTAGGGCACGTTACGGAAGGCGCGTATGAGGTAGAAGTAGCAGAGGCTGCGTATGAACGTGGCCTCGGCGACGTTGGCCCTCATCTCCGACGGGGTGTAGTTAGGGTCTATGGCCTGCACCATCGGAGCATAGTGGATGAGGATGTTGCAACGGTTTATCGTGGTGTAGAACGATGTCCAGTTGCAGTACGGGTTGGTGGGGAGCATGTCCTCCTTGTAGAGCTGCTCGAGGTCCTGCGACTGCGTCACGCCGAGGAGCATGTTGTCGGAGCGCACCTCGCCCCAGAGTCCCATGCGTGTCATGCAGTCTGACGTCTGCAAGCTCTCGTAGCAGCCCATGAGCACGCTGGTGGCATCGCTCTCCTTAGTCCAGTAGTTCTCGAGCACCACGTCGTTCAGCGGTTTGACATCGAGGAAGTCGGAGCATCCCGTCACGACGAGCGAGGAGAACGGAAGGAGGAGTGAGAGCATTCCCAGCTTCGCTATGTTTTTATATCTCTTGGTATTCATAATAATCTTTTTTTCTGTGTTCAGACTTCTGTTAGAATGAAACGGTAACGCCTCCGGTGAACGACTTCGCACGCGGTGTCTGAGCGTTGTCGGTGACGACACCGTAGCCGCCGTAGCCCACCTCCGGGTCGGCACCCGAATACTTGGTCAGCACAAACAGGTTGTTGGCAGAGACGTAGAGGCTCAGCTGGCTCAGACCCAGCTTCTTGAGGGTCTTGCCCGAGAGGGCATAGGAGAGCTGCGAGTAGTTCAGACGTATGAACGAGCCGTTCTCGACGAAGCGGTCGCTGCCCAGCCAGTTGTAACCGTAGTTGTAGAGAGCGCGGGGGATGGGGGCTTCGTCGCCCTCGACACGCCAACGCCACAGCACGGCACGGCTCTGGTTGTTGTTCGAGTACATGTTCTCGGCATTCATACGTGCCTTGTTGATAATCTTGTTGCCGTAGCGGAAGTTGAACTGGTTGTTCCACGTCAGACGGCCCCAGTGGAGCTTGAAGCCGAAACCGCCGGTGAACTTCGGCAGCGAGGAGCCGAGGTAGACGATGTCGAGCTCGTCAATCTGACCGTCGTGGTTCACGTCGTCGTAGATGGCGTCACCGCCGTGGAACGTGCGGTCCTCGTCGACGACACCCTGGTAGCAGAACATCATGGGCTTCGTACGTCCGTAGTTGTCGAGGATGACGTTGCCGTTCTCGTCGCGGGCGACAGGGGCGTTAGGACCGCTGACGCCGGGCACCTCCTCGGGGGTGTACTTGCTGTACTGGTAGACGCCGAGGTAGCGGAAACCGTAGATGCCGCCGAGCGGACGGTTCAGCTCCACACGCGAGAGGTAGCTGCCGTTCTGGCGGTCGAAGTCGCCGTTGAGCGAGGCGAGCACCGTCTCGTCCATCTCGGTGAGCTTGTTGCGGTTGTTGGCGAATGTGATGTTGAAGTCGGCGGAGAACTTGCCGGCACGGATTATGCGGTTGCCGTTGAGGTTGAACTCCCATCCGACGTTCTCCATGGCACCGACGTTCTGGTACGACAGCGAGGGGAAGCCGGAGCTCGAGGGCAGCGCGCGGTTGCCCATGAGCAGGTCAGTGGTCTTCTGCTGGTAGACCTCGACGTTACCGCTGATGAGGTCGTTGAGGAAACCGAAGTCGAAACCGATGTTCACGGTCTCCTTCTGCTCCCACTTGAGCTTCTTCAGCTGTATGTTGCTCTGATAGACGGAACCGTAGTTGATGTAACCCTTGCCGCCGGTGTACTTAGAGTAGAAGAGACCCTCGCCACCGGGCTGCGAGCCGACGATACCCCAACCGGGACGGACGGCGAGCATGGAGATGAACGGCAGGGCCTTCTTGAACCACGGCTCGTCGCTGACAATCCACTTTCCGGAGAGGGCGGGGAAGTTACCCCAGCGCTGGTCGGAGCCGAACTTCGTGGAACCATCGCGGCGGACACTGAGGTCGACGACGTAACGGCCCTTGAAGGCATAGTGGGCGGAGTAGGTGAAGTAGATGCTGCGCCACTGTCCCGGCGACGAACTGAAGGTCGAGATGATGCCAGGTGCGCTGGCCGAGATGATGGTTCCCGAGGGCAGACCGTAGGAGCTGGTGTTCTGGCCGGTGCTCGTACCGTTGGTGAGCTGTCCGCGGAGCATCATCATCAGCGAGTGGTCCTTGTTACGGAAGTAAGGGGTGAAGGTCAGCGTGTGCGTCGTGGTGATGCCGAGGCTCTTATAGGCGTTGTTCGTAGCCAGGTTGGCATTGCTGCTGTTCCATCCGCCTGTGCTGAGCGAGAGCGGGCGGAACATGTCGTTGTAGCGGTTGAAGATGTTGAACACGATCTTTCCCTCGTAGGTCAGTCGCGACTTCTCCTCCTCGATGGCCAGCAGCTCGTAGTTGAGCTTGAACTCCGGCTCGATGTTATAGCTCGTCTCCTCGTTCTTGGCGAGGTCGGCAAGGGCTATGGGGTTGTAGTCGGTGAGCTGGTTCTTACGGAACACCTCGTTGACCGACGGCAACATATTATAATAGGTGCCGAGGCTGTTGCCCTCCTTGTCCTGCTCGTAGATGGCGAGGTTAGGCATGCGGCGGTAGGCCACCGACAGCAGGTCGGAGTAGTTCTTCTTGTTGTCGGTATAGGTCAGTGCGACGTTAGTGGCAATCTTGATGCGGTCGCTGACGAAGTAGTCGAGGGCGACACGCGTAGTGAAACGGTCGAGCTGCTGCTTGATGATGGAGCCCGTCTCGTGGTCGTAACCGGCGGCGATACGGAAGTTGGCCTTCTCACCACCGCCGCTGAGGGCTACGTAGTGGTTCTGGCGCCAACCGGTCTTCTTGACGGCACTCACCCAGTCGGTGTTCTCGTTGTACATCTGGTACTCGGAGAACTCACCGCCCGACTTGTAGTTGATCTCGTTGATGTTGTCGCTGGCACCAGCCTGCAGACGCGGGTTGAAGTACTCCTCCTTGAGCATCATAGTGTACTCGTCGCCGTTGAGGAGCTTCATGCCCTCGGGCTGGTAGGTGCCGGTGAGACGCAGACTGTAGGTGACGCGTGTCTTACCACGGGCACCGCGCTTGGTCTTGATCTCGATGACACCGTTGGCACCCTGCGAACCCCAGATGGCGGTGGCGGCAGCGTCCTTCAGCACGGAGATACTCTCGATGTCCTCGGGGTTGACGTTCAGCAGCTCGGCAAACTTCTCGTCGTTGGCGGCGGTGAAGTCGAAGTCCTTGGTGCTACTGCCTGTCTCCCAGACATTGCCGTCAACGACGATGAGGGGCTCGCTGGAGCCGTTGATACTCGACACACCGCGCAGACGCATGGAGGTGCCGGAACCGAGGTTACCGGAGTTGGCCACGATGTCGAGACCGGCGATACGGCCCTGAAGGGCTTCGTCGACGGTGGTGATGGCCAGACCCTCAAACTCCTTCATGTCGATGCTCTGACGGGCGGTGGAGATCTCCTTCTGCGGGATGGCGAGGCCGGAGCCCTGGGCACGCTTCGTCGAGGTGACGGTCACCTCGCGTATCTGAGTGGCATCCTGCAGCTTCACTGCGAACTTTAATTTATTAATAGGTAGGGTGACGGTCTTGTATCCCACGAAGGAGATACGCAGTTTGTCCTTCGGATTCTTCAGCTTGAACGAGAAGTTTCCGCTCATGTCTGTCACGGCAGAGGCGACGATACGGTTGGCAGCGTCTATCTCGACGACGTTGGCCATCATCACGGGACCCATGTTGTCGGTCACCGTACCGCTGATGATGTCGCCTACCTTCTGGGCGTGAGAAATAGAAGATTGAAAAGCGAAGATGGAGAACTGCAGGCAGAACGCTACAATCCAGAATCTCCTTGACCAATCCTCATATTGGAATAAATGTTTTATAGTCTTCATAATCTTCTGTTTTCAATCTTCAGTTTTCAATCAATAGGGGCCGGTCGATGAGATGGACCACGGCAGACGACGAGCTGTAGATAATAGAGGCATTGGCCTTATTGGCACCTCTGTAGGTGTACTCGCGGGCCATGAGGTTGTAGAGACCGGGCTTCTCGGTCATCACGTGACGCTCGTTGCCGGCGGCATCCTTGATGCGGATGCTCTCGCCGTTGGGCTCGAGGGTGACGCTGACGCGGTTGAAGCGGTTCTCAACCTTGTCGATGAAGGCTGTCTCGTACTGTACCTCCACGACGCTCTTCTGCTGGTCGTCCTTCGACACGATGTTGTTGGCACCGATGAAGAGCGAGTTGTCCTGGATGTGGTAGCGCAGGAAGTTCTCTATCTCCTCGGTGTACTCTGCTATAAGCTTCTGCTGGTCGGGGTCTTCAGCGTCGAGCTCGCCCACATCCTCCCACGTGTGGAGCTTACCGGCGCTGATAAGTTCGTCGATACTCTCGTTGGTAGGTACGTAGACGGTGTAGTGGTAGTTATTGAACGTGTTGATACAGCTGTCGCTGTAGCAGTAGGTGTTGGTGCGGTCGGCACCGGTGGAGATGAGGTCGCTACCCACGAGCAGCTCGTGGAAACGGCTGAACTCCGGGTGCTCGCCAAGTATCTTAGCCACGGTCTTCGTCGAGCCGAGCAGCTCGCCCTGTTCGAGGATGTAGGTCTTTCCGTTACCGCCGTTGGTCTGGTCGTAGACATAGTCGACGGGGATGGCCGGACCCTCGCCGTTGACCTGCAGCGAACCCTCGACGGTCATGCCGCCGGCACCCTGTGCGGTGTTACGTACACGGAGCGTCGAGCCGCCCTTGGTACGGTAGTACTCGTGACCGTCCTCGACATCGCCGATGACGACATGGTCGTCGAGGATGTGGTAGAGACGGTTAAGTATGGGGTTAATAGTAATGTTTTTATCGCTGGTGTTGTTGTACACGCCGATGGAGTCGCCGACGATGCCTGTCTCGGGGTCGATGTTATGTATGCTGGCATAGACCTCGTTGCCCTTCCTCGAACCGTCGTAGTGGAAGCGGAGCATCTGGCGCTGCGGCTTGCCGTAGCTGACGGGGTCTATATACTCCAACAGTGCGTCGTTCGACGGGAGGAAGAAGCTGTAGCGCGAGTTCAGCGAGTTCAGGTAGGCACTATAGTTCAGCTGGTCGATGGCCCAGTGGATGATGCTCATGCGCTTGTCGACGACGGTGGGGTACATGACGCTGACGAACGATGTCGGCGTGAAGACGTGGTTGGTGAGGTAGACGGCACCGTTGCAGGCGAGCCAGACACTGTCGACATGCTCCTTCTTGATGCCTAACGGGTCGGCGGCGTCGTTGAGGATGTACTCGAACTTGCTGGGGACGCTGCTGATGAACGACGACAGCATGTTGGCCTTCATAAACTCGGTGAGCGTGGAGTAAGGCACGTTGTCCCACGAGCCGAAGCTCTTGCGCAGCGCGGCACCGGCACCGTTCTCCCAGTAGTCGTTGAGGGCCTCGTCGCTCGGCACGAGCATCACGGCCATGTCCTGCTGCAACGACAGCTCGGCGTTCTCGCTCGAGAGGACGTAGTAGCTGTTCCAGCCCGGGTCGAAAGCCAGCTCGCCGTCGGCCTCGCTCTTCTGGTTGTGGGTGGTGACGAACTCACGCCCACCCTGCGAGCGCTTGGCGAAGTAGCGCATCTGGAACACCGAGTCGACCTGTGTGCCACGGTTGGCATTGTAGGCTCGTGTCACCTCGTCGCCGCAGTAGTCGAGCACGGCATAGCGGCTCAGCAGGTGGGCGAACTGCGTGGTGTTCTTCTTCGAGTTGATGATGTCGGCCATGTTTGGCAGCGGCGTCATCACCTCGCTCATGCGGTTGATGAAACCGTTCAGACAGCGGATGTTCTGCTCGACAATCTGGGCACCGTTGACGGAGCAGTCGCCGCTCTCACGCTTCGTGGTGTAGTTGTAGAGGAAGTCGTAGTCGTCGTTGGTGATCTGCTTGTTGGCCATGTGGCGGTCGATGAAGTGTATCATCGGCGTCTGCGTCATGTCGTGCATGACGACCAGGTTGTCGCGGTCCTTGTAAGCCTTGAAGTAGATGGCATCGGGGATGTCGGCGTTCTTCATCACCTGGACGGTGTCGTAGATGGACAGCGACGACGGACGGCGCATACAGTTGCCCTCGATGGGTCCCTCGGTGCTCGACAGGGCCTGCACCTGGTAGCTGTTGTCAATCATGCTGCCGAAGAGCAGCATCTTCTTCTGCGACGTGGTAAGGTCGGCATAGCTCTTCACACCCCACGAGTTGTCCTGGAAGAACCTCTGGTAGGCATCGTCGTCGGCAACGAACAGGGTCTTCGAACCTGTCTTTGCCAGCACGTCGCGATAGCCAAGATCGTTGATAATCTGCACTGTGGTCTGGAAGTTGCCGTTGTCCTCGAGCCAACTGTAGATGCTCATGTCCCACCCTGCGGGGGTCTTCTCATCCAAGTCGTACTGCGAGCACGAGGCCAGCACACCGTAACCAGCCAACAGCACACCGGCGGCCACCACCGTGTGGCGACCCTGCCTGCCGAGCTCGCGCCGTCCTGCCGTAGCCAGCGAACGGGTCTGAGCTGCAAACGACCTTAAAAGGTCAAGCGGTCTTTTGGTTTTCATAACGTTGTTGAGTTTTAATTTTTTTGGTAAATTTTTCTGCTGCAAAGTTAATTAATATTTACGCGACGCGCTTGTCGCTACGTTCGAACGTCTTTTGCGTTCGTCAACAGCGTTATCGGACATGTTGCAGGTGTTTTTGTTTTTGTCTCAATCTTCGCCGACGGCAGGGAATACCGTGCAGACAAAGCGTCGGCGAGGGTCGACGACGGTTGTAAAAAGGCTTTCATCAACACCGTCGAGCACGCTCTTCAGACCGTCGCCGAGGCCACGGCCGGAGCACTTCAAGAAGGCCTCTTTCATTGTCCACAGACGGGTGAAGGCCAGGTCACGGCCGGCGGCGGCAACGGCCGGCGCGGACAGTCCGTCGCTGCTCCCGGCAGCGGCTATGGCGGACAGTTCGCTGTCGCTCATGGCGTAGCGCGCCAACGACTCGCGGTAGCGGCCCACACTCTCGATGTCGATGCCCACGGGACGGTCGCCGACGACGCAGGCGACGGCCTCGCGGCAGTGGCTCAGGCTGAAGTGTATGCCGGGATGGTCGCGCAGCAGGGGCTTGCCGTGCTCGCTGTAGTCGAAGAGCGGACAGCCGCCGATGCCGTACTCCTTCTGCAGAGCCTCTATCAATAAGAGGTACGCGCGCAAGCACTGCCGCCGTCCTAACTCATGATGGTAGCGCAGCGCCTGCTCGCGGCGCTGCTCCGACACGGCGGCGAGGGCATCGTCGAGACTGAAGTCCCAGATATTATCGTCGATGTAAACCATTCCGGGGGCGAAGTTACTAAAAAATCTTAACACACGCACAACCTTTCACTATTTTTCACTATCTTTGCAATAATAATTCACCAACAACTCTAAAACCTAAAAATTATGGATTACAAGATTATCGACATCGAAGGCGTAGGCGACGTTTACGCCGAGAAGCTGCAGGCAGCAGGTATCAACAAGGTGAGCGAACTGCTCGAGAAGTGTGCAGCAGCAAAGGGACGCAAGGAGCTGGCAGAGGCAACGGGCATCTCCGAGAAGCTGATACTGCGCTGGACGAACCACGCCGACCTGTTCCGCATCAACGGCGTAGGCCCGCAGTTCGCTGAGCTGCTCGAGGCTGCCGGCGTCGACACCGTCAAGGAGTTCCGCCACCGCGTGGCCGAGAACCTTCAGCCGAAGCTCGTCGAGGTCAACGAGCAGAAGAACATCTGCAACCGTGTACCCGCCGTCAGCGAGGTTCAGAAGATGATTGACCAGGCCAAGGAGCTTGAGCCTAAGGTAACCTACTAAGCTCTGGCGATGACAAAGTCTCTCCACATCCTGGCGGCAGCAGCGTTGCTGTCGCTATTCGCCACGTCGGCTACCGCACAGCCTGCAGACGTGGTCGTTTTCCATGAGTGCGACACCACATGGCACTTTGGCTATGGCGGCGTGAACATCTACCGGCGCGACATGCACCGTATAGACATCGCCTACCCGTCGGTCGACGCACACGGCGACTCGCTGATGCTCAGCGGTTCGATCGTCATACCGTCGAACATCTACGACGGCCACGACCCCGTCGACGGTGTGGTGCTGTACAACCGTTACACGCAGGTCATTCCCGAGGCCTGCCCCACACGGGGCTTCGCCGAGGGCGAGTTCGTCATCATGGCGACACCCTTTGAGCCGAACTGGATACTGGTGGAGAGCGACTTCTACGGCTTCGGCATCACCGGCGACCGGCTGGCCGACCAGTACTACATCTACGGCGATGCCAACGGGCACGGCAGCATAGACTGTCTCTTAGCGGCACGCCGCGTACTCGACGCGCGCGGCATACCGCAGGGGAAGTACCTGTTCAACGTGGGCACCTCGTCGGGCGGCTACGATGCCGTGGCGACACAGCGGGTGCGCGACATGGAGTTCCGCGAACGCGTAAGCTTCGACAAGACGATGGTCTGCGAGCTGCCCTTCGACGTCACCGAAGTCTTCCAGCAGTATATTGCCCGCAAAGACGACCCCGCGATGGTGCTGACCTTTGCCCCGTTGGTGGTCGGCTGCTACAACCGTAACGACAGCCTCGGACTGACTCCCGAGCAGCTGTTCAGTCCGGCACTGGCAGAGAAATACGACAGCTGGTTCACCTACGGTCTGATCAACGGCGTGCATGGCCGCGACTCGGTGAAGAAGATTGCCACGACGATGGCTGACGTGCTCAGTGCCGAGGTGTTCGACACCGCATCGACGGTCTACAAGACCCTGCGCGATGCCTTCGAACGCCACGCCCTGAGCAACGGGTGGGTGCCCGACGCGTCGCAGCCGTTCTTCTACATGCACTATACCAAGGACAAGAGCGTGCCCGTCAGCTCCGGACGCGCCCTGCTGACATTCCTCTCGAAGCACGGCTACACGAAGAGCCTGATGCCCGAGCTGACGAACCTCACGACATGCATGTACATCCCCAACGACAACCACGTGCTCTGCGCCGTGCAGTTCCTGCTGACGGTGTCTGCGACGCTGGCATACTACCCCGTGCTATACTACGACGACGAGCTGAACACCCACTTCAGCGATGCCTTGGGCGACGGCACGCCGATGGACATCGTCAGGCGGCTTGAGGAGAAGGGCGTCGACCTGGCGGCGATGCTCGACGACGCCACCGGCGGCTCGCTGCCCGACCGTGTCAACTCACTCATCGTGGCAGTGGCACTTAATCGCCTGAACGACACCTTTAAGGAAGTAGGACTGACGACGGCCGAGGTGACACAGATGGCATCTGACAGCGGACTGGAGATCAGCGACATGGTGAAGATCATCAACTACCTGAAGAGCAAGACGAAGAGCCGCGAGACAGCCGCCACCGACAGCACCTCCGCCGCATTTGCCGCCACCGAAAGCTCCCCCACCTACTCTCCCGCACACAGTGTGCCCGGCAGTTTTGCCGCCGGTAGCCCCCTCGGCGGTTTTGCCACCGGCACCGCCGCCACGCCACGCGAGGCCGGCACGTTCAGCATCATGACGCTGAACGTCGACGGCCTGCCCGCACGGTTCCTCTCGTTCGACCTGAACGCCGACGGCCCCCAGTCGGAGGGCAGCGAACGCATCAGCATGTACTTAGCGGCACAGGACGTCGACATCATCTCCATGCAGGAGGACTTCAACTACCGGTGGGAGATATGGTCACGACTCTTCGCCGGCTACGACCACGACGAGTGGACGGGCGGCGTGGGGACGGAGTTCAAGCAGCTCGACTGGATGCACCTGCAGAACGAGCGGTTCCCCTGCGACGGCCTCAACAGCGCGTGGAAGACCGACATACGGTCGACGGCCTACGAGCGCGTAGCTCACAACGAGAGCTTCGGAAAATTCAGCCACGCCTTCGACGGTGCCGTCACCAAGGGCTTCCGCCGCCATGAGTTCACACTCGCCGACGGCACGGAGATAGTGGTCTACAACACCCACTTCGACGCCTCGGAGAGCCGCGACGAGCGCATAGGCAACGACCGCCGCGACCGTCAGGCGCGCCTGTCGCAGTGGCGGCAGCTGCGCGACCACCTCATGGAGCGGCTCGACAGCCGCCCCGTCATCCTCACCGGCGACTTCAACAGCTTCTACCGCAGCGACAGCATACGCGCCGTCTTCTTCGACCCCATTGAGGCCACGGGCCGCGCCACCGTCGGCGACGCGTGGATAGAACGCTGCTGCGACGGCATCTACCCCGATGGTGCCGACGGCACAGGCGGCGACATGCTCGACAAGATCCTCTATGTCAACCCCGTCGGCGGCGGGGCCGTGGAGCCCGTCAGCGCAACCGTCGACCGCACGGGCTACCGCTACGACGGCCGTCCGCTGGGCGACCACTACCCTCTCACCGCCACCTTCCGCGTAAAGGGCAGCAGCCCGGCGGCAATCACTGCCGCAACGGAGGAAGAGGACACGCACCTGACGGTTCACGACCTGCGTGGACAGCATCTTGAAAAACTGCCTATGGGCGGACAGGCCCGACGTATCTACATTATTGACGGCCAGAAGGTTGTAAGGTAGTTCCGGGCAGAAAAGAGACGAAAAAAAAGAACAAAGATTAAAAGATTATTAAGATTGTCTGACGATGCCAGCACTAAATCTTTCAAATCTTTTAATCTTTGTTCTTAAAGCCCATACCATCAAGGAGAGGATGGGAAAGTCAATAGACTACTTCACGAAAAGCTTCTTCACGCGGCCGTCGCTCATCTTCACAATCTTCAGGCCCTTGGCCGAGGCAGTGGTGAGCTTACCGTCAAGCGTGTAGTAGGCTGTGGGTGCAGCAGAGCTGCTGGCGATGGTCTTGACGCTCTCTGTGCCACCATCGACAATCTCGCTGGCCTTCTCGCGGATGGTCTCCACCAGTTCCGACACCTCGCCGACGATGGTTGCCACGCCCTGTGCCACCTCGGGGAAGTTCTCGGTGGTGAAGAACTCGCCAAGAGGATAGCTGCTGTTGTCGCTGAGGAAGACGATGCCGGCAGAAGCATCCCACTCGTCCCAGTCGGCATCGTAGCTGGGAATTATCTGCAACTTGGCGGCCGGTGTGCTGCTGCCGTCGTAGTAGAGGTTGACATCCAGCTGCTTGTTGATGTCTGCCAGTGCTGTCTGCATGGCTTCCGGGTCGTCGTAGTCGATGGCAGTGGCTGCCATGACGAAGTCGTTGATGCTGGCAATGTTACCCTTGACCTGTGCCTGACCCATGATGTCGAGGTCGATGTTCAGCGACTCAAAACCATAGTCCATGCGGATGGTCTCCGGAGCGTTGGCTGCCGCTGCCCTGGCGGCGGCATCCATCGGTGTGTACGTACCGGGAGCGTTCAGTTTCAACGAGACGAGCTTCGTGCTCTCGTTCTGTGCAGTGAAGTTGACGGTGACACCCTCGCCTGGCTTGTAGCCGCTGTTCACGAGCATCAGCTCGATAAAACCTCCGCTCTGCTTGCCTGTCTCGAGCACGCCCTTGTAGAACTTCAGCGAGCTGCTTCCCTTAATGCCCTCTAAGAATGTCTGACCGACAGAGTTGAGGTCGGCCTCTACGGTGCCGCTCATCATCGTCGTGCCGCCGTATGTCAGCGTGATGTCGATACGCCTTGAGAGGTCGACACCCACAGACGTCACATCCTGGAGGAATGCGGCCACCACAGCGCCGAGACCATCCTCGTCCTCGCTGCCGCCACCGAGGACCGAACCGATAATCGAGCCGTCCATGTCGCCCATCAGCTCACTGACATCGACGGGCAGCATCGTGGTCTTCGACTCCTGGCTGGGCACCATCTTCAGGACTACGGGCACGCCGTTCCTGTCGTTGAAGGAGAACTGCAGGTCGCTGGCCTCCGACTCCTTGTACCACGCTCCGTCGGCAACAGCGAAATGGCCGGTGATAGCCTTGGCACTGAAGAGCAGCTGGTAGTTTGACGTTCCCTCAATGGGTTGGCGCATGCCGAGCAGGCTCTGCATCGCAGCCAGCGGAAGGCTGCTCATGTCGTAGTCGGCAGCCTGCATGATGACGGATGCCGCGTTCTGGTACGCCTGGCTGTCCCATTTTCCCAGAGCATTCATCACGACAGAGCTGATCTTGTCGCGGTCAGAGCTCTGTACGGATTGTGCACTTATGTTCAGTGCTGTGAATACTGTTGTCAGCAACAACAGGATAGAAGTAAATGTTCGTTTCATAAGCATTTGTGATTTGTTAATAATGTCAATTCCGTCTGCAAATATACTGTTTTTTGTCATAACCTCCAAATTTTTGGCCAAAAAAGTTACAATAGCGAAATAAAAGTGTATCTTTGCAACGGAAAAACATATTTTTTTATCGGAACTATGAACAAGTACCTAATGAGACTATGCCTCACAGCCCTGTCGCTGACGCTCTGCCTCGCATACCCCACGGCGATGACAGCACAGAAGAAGAGCGGCAGCCAGACAAGGACGGCAACGACGCAGAAGAAGACTACCGCAAAACCGGCACAGCAGAAGAAGACTGCCGCCAAGCCGGCACAGCAGAAGAAAACGACGTCCAAGCCTGCACAGCAGAAAACGGCTGCACCGGCGGCGCGCGGAGGCTCCTCCTACTTCGAGGGAGCACTGCTCTACAGGAGCTACGAGTACCACAGCTCCGTGGTCCGGAAGTTCTCCTATGGCAGGGCCTACAACGGCGAGCGCTCCATAAAGGTGACAATGAAGGGTGCCGACCTGCACATCGTCGACGAGAGCATGCACCTGCACACAATAATACTGCCGGGGTCGAACACCGGATACATCTACAGCGACGTGGCAAAGCAGGGAATAAAGGCGAGCCTGAAGTTCCTCGACGACTACCTCAGGGTGCTGGACCCGGACTACCAGTCGTCGAACGGCCTGAAGAAGATGTCACAGCTGCGTAACACCGGCGAGTCCGTAGACTACAAGGGCGACCGCTGCAAGGTGTACAAGGGATACATGATGCACGGCGAGGACACGAAGACCGACGTGGAGATGTGGTATACCGAAAAATACCGCGTTCACCCCAGCTACCGCTACGTCTTCGGCGGACTGAACCCCGGCGGACTGCTGCGCAAGGGCATCTACAACCAGAGCGGCAAGATTCCGCTGCTGGGCAGCATGAAGTCGCTGGTGTCGTCGGAGCTGGTGGCACTGCGCAGCTATAAAGTCCCGGCAAGCGAGATGCGCCCGCCTGCCGACATCGTCATACGCCAGGCCACGGACAACAAACAGATTGTCGACCTGTACAAAGAGAACCGCAGCCAGCTGAAGAAACACAAGCTGACACCGAAGCCGAAGAAGACAAGCGAGGTGAAATACGACCTGCGGAAACAGTGGGACTTCGCCGACGAGTGGATAGCCAGCAACTACGACTCGGGACGCAAGGACGACTCGTGGGAGAAGATAGGCAACGCTCTCTTCGACATTGCAAAGAGCATTGCCGCCATTGGCAACAGCACGCCGAAGGAGAACGCCAGACAACGTCAGCAGAAGGGAGCCACCGGCATGGCGGCCGATGTTGGCGCCGAGATGGCAACCACGTCGGAGGGCGACGCGCCGGACAGCCAGATCGATGCCGACAAGGAGAAACAGCTCACGCCCGAGGAACAGCAGAAGCTGGAGAAACTGAAGAAGAAGCACGACAGGGTGAAGAGAGACTGGTATGAAACGGACAAGCAAGCCGTCCGCGCCGCCAACGCTGGGTACATCACGGGCAACGGTGCCACGAGCGACAGGATGTTCGACAAGGCGATGGACTTGTTCGACGAGATGTGGGATGTCAACCTCGAGATGTACAAACTGGTGGCAAAGCCCAACGCCAGCCAGCTGAAGAACCGCAGCGACTACCATGAGAGAAAGAAGAAAGATTATCGCAAGAAGACCGAGAGCGCAAAACTTACTTTTTGGAAAAACTCAAGGGGAAAGAAAATCATCAATTACTATAGCGACTACCGGATAGAAATCTACAGCATTAAGATAAACTCCGCTTCTTACAACCGCCTGACGGTCGGCGAGAAGATGAACATCATACGCCGTAACCAGAAGAAGATGAAGGAGCTGCGTAAGGAGTGGAGAGACCGCACGGGCAAGGACCTGCATACTGCCGATAACTCGTTAGAGAACTGGAACCCTACCGAGAAAGAGCTGTTAAAGGATTGAGAACCCCGCTCTACTACTCTGCATGACAAAGAGGCTGCGGCCCGGCAAGAAAAGCATCGTTTATTGCTTTTTGTCATAGACTTTTGACAGAAACAGGAAAAATAATCCCGAATAGATTTGTCTGTTCGGGATTAATTTCGTAATTTTGCCGCGCAAAATACTACTGTATTGGTACAGCAATCATCTATTAACAAAATAACTACTACAAATTATGAGAATTAACTTAGGTATTAAAACACTCCTCGTGGCACTATGCCTGTGCCTGGGGAGCATGAGTGCGTGGGCGGTAGACACGGATTGTACCAGTTCTGTTAATGCCTCTGGCTGGCTAAAATCTGACGGAAATGCAGCAGGAGTTACCGCTACAGAGTTCTCCCCTGCTGTCGCTGCGGGTCAAATGTATGAGGTTTACGAGACAACAACAGCTACAACAGGAGTTCTACTTTACCAGAACCTCAGCGGCCTAACTAATGGCGTTTATCAAGTTGAATTGTATGCAAATGCCATGTACACAAAACGTCAAGAAGTTGCACAGACCTCATCAGCTGATGCCGCACGTGTCTATCTTTACGCAAATAGCCAAACCATACAGGTAAATGCCATTGAGGCAACCCAAACAGCTACAAATGGTGAGTACACGCTCCGCAATGTTGTTGTTACAGATGGGACTCTGAGACTTGGAATGATTAAAAATGTAGCTGGAACAAATTGGCACAACATACAGATTAAAAGTCTTACACTCCTCGAGGATCCATCTTCCACATGGGCATCTTATGTTAGCGAAGCTAGTGTCAGCAACCCTATTGATGTCTCTTTCCTTATTCAGAACCGTGACATAGAGGTTGATGGTTTAACCAGTGGTAACGTCTATCAAAAACAGGCTGCAGAGTGGACTAACTGCACGACGACTAATTATCGTCCTTGGGGATTGTCGAATTTCTCTAATACTTCTGGTGCTTTCACGGGAGGTAACGCGTACGAGTGCTGGCGTGGAGAAAATCTTACTGGTCAGATAAAGCAGACATTGACAGGTATTCCTAATGGCGTATATAAACTCCAATTAGGTGCTTTCGTCGGTGCACTCAATGGCCAATTCGTCTATGCGAAGAGTGATGGCACAAGCTACAAAACCTCTCTTACTGTAGGCAATGATGCAGAAAACTGCGAAGTAATGGCTGTGGTGAGTGACGGGACTCTTGAGATTGGTCTTGACATGAATGATGCTGGTGTCCAGTGGGCTGCCATTGACAACGCTCGCCTTACATATTACGGAAGTAAAGAAGATTACGACATAAATAACCATGCTATAACGTCTATACCAGCCTCTTTCCCTTTGAATGCAGCTGATGCCGTTAACCCATTTGACGTAACAGATATTGTTACTGGAACTGCTGTTACTGCCCTTCGCGTCTCTAATAAAACTGCGACAGCGTGGTTTGACTCAGATTTCAGTGCTGTTGGGAACCAGCCTTATGAGCTGACGGACAATGAAAGAATAAATATTTCATTTAACGCCTATCACGGGTGGTACAACACATCTAAAACCTCTTCTGTATCACTTTACCTCCCAAACGGTAAAGAATTGGTGGGATACACCTACAATATTAAAGCTTGCAATGTTACTGACGTTAGAATAGGCGGCGTGAAAGTAAATGATGCAGCTTTTTCTGGCCAGGCGAATTCTAATACTAACAACAAGAATGCTAATGGATTCTCTGGTAATAGTCAATACTATGTAACTACAGCGGGCTATAACCCCGAAGTTACAATGACTGTTGATGGTGCTGGATATGTAACATTCCGCTTTTTGATATCCAGCAGGGGTATTGACAAGACATTCACTGGCTATATAGATACTGAGGGCGAAGCCATTCAGCTTGAAAAAATCGTCATCACAGATAATTGTGACAACAGCGACCGTGCTGTTGGTATAAATAATCTGAGTATTACATCTGAAGCACCAACTATTCAATTCTTGCCATTTACAGCTGATTTCTCTTCATCAAAGGCTCCGTTTGATAACGGAACTGTAGTTGATGCAACGAATGTCGGAAAGATACTCCACGTTAACAACACTACCACTACAGCAACTTTTGGTGGTAAGAATGGAATAGGTTGGAACTATGCTCCTTCTAAAGGCGAGGCTGTGACTATCGAGTTCGACGCATACAACGGTTATTTGAATTCAGCAAAAACATCTACATCTACTGTTTCCGTTCTCAATTCGGAAGGAAAAGAGCTAGTCGGGTACACCTATAATACTAATAGCTATGTTACAGACGTAAAACTGGGCGGTGCTTCAGTGGAAGACTTCGAACAGTTTATTGGTATATCTAAGTATAATGGAAATACAAATGCAAATGGTTACTTAGACGGTAACAAGCCATTTGTTACCACTACTGGCTACAATCCTCACATAACAATGACTATATCAGGAAGTGGAAAAGTCAGCTTTAAGTTTGAATGCTCTGGACAGAGTGTCGATAAGTATTATGAGGCTACGCTAGATAATGATGTTATGATAGATATTGCTTCTATTAAGATTGTTGACAACAACAATACAAATTTCCCCGAGCGTTCCA
>Ga0310697_10001976_pt1 | contig 22559 bp, 15 predicted proteins | sample 172DNAGHGlowgp2_FD_203883 | JGI IMG/M metagenome (GOLD analysis project Ga0310697, IMG submission 203883) | Sheep rumen microbial communities from Palmerston North, Manawatu-Wanganui, New Zealand - 1728 DNA GHGlow gp2 (v2) (version 2) | ecosystem: Host-associated > Mammals > Digestive system >...
CAGCCGCCAGCAGACCGAGCATGACATTGCCCGGCGCACGTGTCAGATTGTGGAGGAGGGGGGCGCCATCATCGACGTTGGTGCCTACTCTACCCGCCCAGGTGCCGACAGTGTCAGCCAGGACGAGGAGATGCGCCGGCTGCGGCAGGCGCTTGCCATTGTCAGGCGCGAACAGCCCGGGGCTGTCGTTTCGGTAGACACGTTCCGCGCCGACGTAGCCAAGATGGCCATCGAGGAGTACGGGGCAGACATCATCAACGACGTGAGCGAGGGGCAGGACAAACAGATGTTCCGCCTGGTAGCGCGAATGCATGTGCCCTACATACTCATGTCGGTACAGCCCACCCTGCAGGCCACGCTCATGGCCTTTGCCCAGAAGGTGCAGCAACTGCGCGACCTGGGACAGAACGACATCATCCTCGATCCGGGCTTCGGCTTCGGTAAGACGCTCGATGACAATTTCCGGCTCATGAACGAACTGGATAGACTACAGATCATGGAGCTGCCCGTGCTGGTAGGCATATCGCGGAAGTCCATGATTTACAAGACCTTAGACTGCACTCCCGCCGAAGCCCTGAACGGGACGACCGCACTGAATGCCATCGCCTTGCAGAAAGGGGCATCCATCCTGCGGGTACACGACGTGAAGGAGGCCGTGGAATGCTGCCTGCTCACCTCTCACCTCTCACCTCTCATCTCTTAGCACCATGTTCTTCAATTTCGGACTGAAAGACTTCATTGATATTCTGCTGGTGGCGATGATGCTTTACTATCTCTACCGGCTGATGCGCGAGTCGCGCTCGCTCAATGTTTTTGTAGGCATACTTATCTTTATCGTCGTGTGGGTGTTCGTTGCCCAAATCATCGAGATGCGCCTCTTGGGGTCTATCCTCGACAAACTCGTTTCGGTGGGAGTCATCGCCATCATTGTGCTGTTTCAGGACGACATCCGCAAATTCCTCTACAACCTCGGAGCCCACCAAAGGGCACAGGCCATCATACGTTTCTTCACGCCCAAGCGAGTTTCCGGCCTGGACGAGGCCGAGCTGAAACGCAGCATCATGCCTATCGTCATGGCCTGTCTTTCCATGTCGAAAGGCAAGGTGGGTGCCCTCATCGTCATCCAGCGCAACCTGTCACTCGCCGACATCGTATCGACCGGCGAGGTGGTCGATGCAGCCATCAACCAAAGGCTCATTGAGAACATCTTCTTCAAGAACTCCCCCCTGCACGACGGTGCTATGATTATCGCCAACCGCCGCATCCGCGCCGCCGGCTGCATCCTGCCCGTCTCGCACGACCTGGATATTCCTAAAGACCTGGGGCTGCGCCATCGAGCTGCCTTAGGCATGTCGCAGGAGAGCGATGCCCTCTGCATCATCGTCTCAGAAGAGACTGGCGGCATCTCCATTGCCCAGAACGGCCGTTTCCGTCTGAAGCTCTCAGCTGAAGAACTGGAAGCCATCCTGACCAAGGAAATAGCATAAAATCTCTATCAGCGCCATCTTGTCTTCCGTCATTCGTTCTTCCGACATTCGTTCTTCCTTGAAATAACATTATTTATCCGAATACTTCAGTGCTATTCGGATATTTTTTGTATCTTTGCAGCCAAATTACACTTGTTTTATATAAAAAAATCAACAAACTATGGGATTAATTGAACAAATCATTGCGCGCGCTAAAAGCAACAAGCAGCGCATCGTGCTCCCTGAAGCTGAAGAGGAGCGCACACTGTGTGCAGCCGACCGTGTACTGGCTGACGACATTGCCGACCTGATCCTGATTGGCAACCCCGAGAAGGTTCACGCCCTGGCAGCAGAGAAAGGACTGAAGAACATCGACAAGGCCACACTCATCGACCCGCTGAACTACGAGAAGAGTGAAGAGATGGCTCAACTGCTGCAGAAACTTCGCGAGAAGAAAGGCATGACCATCGAGAAAGCCCGTGAACTGGTGAAGGATCCCCTCTACCTGGGTTGCATGATCATCAAGACCGAAGGTGCCGACGGTCAGATTTCAGGTGCGCTCTCTACCACTGGTGAGACGCTGCGTCCTGCCCTGCAGATCATCAAGTGTGCTCCTGGCATTACCTGCGTCAGCGGTGCGATGCTGATGATTACCGATAAGCCCGAGTACGGTGAGAATGGTGTGCTGGTATTCGGAGACGTGGCCGTAACGCCGATGCCCGATGCAAATCAGCTCAGTCAGATTGCCGTCTGCACAGCACAGACCGCTAAGAGCGTGGCTGGCTTTGCCGATCCTCGCGTGGCCATGCTGAGCTTCTCAACGAAGGGAAGCGCCTCGCACGAGGTGGTCGACAAGGTGATAGAGGCCACGAAGCTGGCCAAGGAGCTCGACCCGAACCTGAAGATCGACGGTGAGCTGCAGGCTGATGCCGCCCTCGTTCCCTCTGTCGGGCAGAAGAAAGCTCCGGGCTCTGAGATTGCCGGCAAAGCCAACGTGCTCGTCATGCCCTGCCTCGAAGTGGGTAACATCGCCTACAAGCTGGTGCAGCGTCTCGCCGGTGCTACAGCCATTGGCCCCATCCTGCAGGGTATCGCCCGTCCGGTGAACGATCTCTCTCGCGGTTGCTCAGTCGAGGACATCTACTATCTCGTCGCCATCACGGCCTGCCAGGCAATGGACGCGAAGAAGTGAAAAGTGAAAAGTGAAGAGTGAAGAATCTGCTACCGCCATGATACACTATAACAGAGAGGGTGGCCCGTTGCACATAAAGAGCTACAATTTCGCTGTCAGGATTGTGAAAATGTTTCTTCATTTCACAGAAAATGGCTGGAAATTGCAGGCTATCTACAAGCAAGTGCTACGCTCCGGCACCTCTGTCTCTGCCAATGTGCACGAGGCGGAATTTGCACAAAGTCCTTCAGACTTCGCTTCGAAACTTCATATTGCCCTCAAGGAAGCCAACGAGACCATGAACTGGCTCAATCTGCTGCACGACACAGGCTATTTGGAAGAGAAAGCCTTTGTCAGTATGGCCAATGATTTGAGCGAGGTGATTGCCTTGTTAGTATCATCAATTAAGACAACTAAAAAGAATAACCAATTAAATCATTGAGTGGAGAGTGAGGGTTGAAGAACTGCGGCAGAGATTCTTCACTCTTCACTCTTCACTCTTCACTTAACATCATGAAAATATTAGTTTTAAATTGTGGTTCGTCCAGCATCAAGTATGCACTGTATAACATGGACGATAAAAGTGTGATGACCAGCGGTGGTGCCGAGCGCGTAGGTTTGGACGGCGCATTCGTAAAAGTGAAGCTGGCCAATGGCGAGAAAAAGCAGATTATGCACGATATCCCTGAGCATACCGAGGGCGTGAAGTTCATCTTCTCGCTGTTGACCGACCCTGAGATTGGCGTGATCAAAGACCTGAAGGAGATTGACGCCGTAGGCCACCGCATGGTGCACGGCGGTGAGAAGTTCAACAAGAGCGTACTGCTCACCGACGAGGTGCTGGCTGCCTTCGAGGCTGTCAGCGACTTGGCTCCTCTGCACAACCCTGCCAACCTGAAAGGCGTGAACGCCGTGAAGGAACTGATGCCCGGCCTGCCTCAGGTGGGTGTGTTCGATACAGCCTTCCATCAAACGATGCCTGCCAAAGCATATATGTACGCTATCCCCTACGAACTGTACAAGGAGTACGGCGTACGCCGCTATGGTTTCCACGGCACTTCGCACCGCTATGTATCGGCTCGTGCCTTAGAGTTCCTTGGCATGAAGCCCGAGGGCACGAAGGTGATTACCTGTCACGTGGGTAACGGCGGTTCGATTGCAGCCGTGCTCGACGGCAAGTGCATCGACACCTCGATGGGTCTCACGCCGTTGGAGGGTCTGGTCATGGGTACCCGTTCGGGCGATATCGACGGTGGTGCCGTGACGTTCCTGGAGAAGAAACTGAACCTCGATGCTGATGGCATGTCGAACCTGCTCAACAAGAAGAGCGGTGTGGCCGGCATTACAGGCGGAAGCAGCGACATGCGCGACGTGGAGAACGCTGCCAAGGCCGGCGACGAGCGCGCTCAGCTGGCTCAGGACATGTATTTCTACCGCATCAAGAAGTATATCGGTGCATACGCTGCCGCTATGGGTGGTGTCGATGTGATTGTCTTCACCGCTGGTGTGGGCGAGAATCAGATTGGTATGCGTTCGGCTGTCTGCGAGGGTCTTGAGTTCCTCGGCGTGAAGTTCGACGAGCAGAAGAACCAGATTCGCGGCGAAGAGGCTATCATCTCGGCCGACGACTCGAAGGTGAAGGTCGTGGTCATCCCCACCGACGAGGAGCTGATGATTGCCACCGACACAATGAACCTGCTGTAAGTTCCAAATGAATCTATCGTCTTTATGAAGAAATCATTATTTACTCTGATAGCTGCTATCGTCATGGGTATGACGATGGCAGCTTGTGGCGAGAAGAAAGTCAACGGTGGGGCAGCAGAGGTTGCAACCGATGAGATAGAGTTTGCCTTCGACGAGAATGCAAAACCCAGCGAGCAGCTGATTTCTGTTTTCAAGCAGTTTGAAAGTCTCCTCAAGTCAACTCACATCAATAGTAAGGCCGATGCCGAGAAGCTGAAGGCCAAGACTGACCAGTTCAAGGCCAAGATGGAAGAGATACAGAAAAACATGGAGGCCAAGACGGAGAACATGAGCGAAGAGGAGAAGATGAAAGAAGCTACTGAAGCGTTGGCTCTTCTCAAAGAGATAGCCGAAATCGGCAAAGACATGGAGAAGGAAGTCGAGCGCATCGATAAGGAGGCTAAGGCCGTCGGTGTCGATATCGACAGTCTGGATTTGAAATAAGACATACTTGTCGCTTTATCCTTTTTTATTAACACTCAAAACTAAAAAAAATGAAATTCATTAGTTATCTACACACCATGGCCGGCATGCTCGTTGTAGCTGCAGCCATGACAACATTCACCAGTTGCAGCAAAGACGACGATGAAGGCAACGGCGAGGGAAATGGTGGCCCCACCACGCTGACGACTCCGAAGTTTGAGAGCGTAAGCGCCTGCTACGAGATTACATCAAGTAACAGCAATCTGAAGTCGATTGAGCTGACCGCCAGCGGCAACTACATCATTGTCAAGAAGGGTGCCTACTCGCGCCCCGCCTACAGCTTCTCTGACTTTCTGACTGTGACCGACGAGGGTGACACCCGCGCCACAGAATATAACAACATCATTAAGGGTAAGTTTACCAAGATTAGCGACACCGAGTTCGAACTGGAAGGCTTCGGCCGCATCGTCATCAAGGGCGGCACAAGCAGCGCCACATCGCTCGAGATTACTCCGACAGGCGGACAGGCCTACACGCTGACAGCCGTCGAGAAGACACAGAACCCCGACAGTGAGAAGACCACATGGCTCTGCCGCACCTGGGCGTTCTATGCCTTCAAGATGAAGATGGTGATGAAGCAGGACGGCAAGAGCTGCACCGTCATCGACGGCAAGTACAAGATGACCGACGAGGAGAAGTTCCGCAAAGACATCGTGGCTGGCATGAAGCGCGCCTACCAGACGTTCTATCCTCAGGAGTACAGCCAGATGAAGGAACAGGCCGACCGCGCTGCCGAAGAGGCTGCCAAGAACATTACGTTCGACACCGAAGGCCGTCCAGAGCAAGTCATCTTCACCAAGGCCGGCACCTACATGGTGACCTACAAGGGCAACCGTCTGGGTATTTCCACTTGGTCATGGAAGGACGAGGCGAAAGGTCTCATGAATTACTCTTGGGACTATAACAGCAGCAGCCAGGGCACCGTTGAGGTGGGCTTCTTCGGCAACCAGCTCACCATCAAGGAGGGCGGCAACACCAGTAGCAACGGATACAACATGGACGCAGAGGTCACCTACTACATGGAGGAGGTGAAGTAAAAGAAAAGACATCTGTCTAAACAAGAAGAATCCCGATAGAACCGGAAGCGGTTTTATCGGGATTCTTCTTTATTTACTCTCTAAAACGCTATGCGTCGATATTGGCATAGGTAGCATTCTTCTCAATGAACTCGCGACGGGGCTCCACGTCGTCACCCATAAGCATAGAGAATATCTCGTCGGCCTCGGCGGCATTCTCGATAGTCACCTGCTTCAGCAGACGGTTCTCAGGATTCATAGTCGTCTCCCAAAGCTGCTCAGGGTTCATCTCACCCAGACCTTTGTAGCGCTGTGTATGCACACTGCGCTCGTCGCCTGCGGCATAGCGGTCAATGAACGTCTGGCGCTGCTGGTCGGTATAGCAATACTCCGAGTTCTTCTTATAGGTACACTTATAAAGAGGCGGCGTCGCAATATAGAGATGTCCACCCTGAATGACCTGGGGCATGAAGCGGTAGAAGAGTGTCATGATGAGCGTGTCGATGTGAGAACCATCGACGTCGGCATCGGTCATGATGATAATCTTGTTATAACGCAGCTTCTCAATGTTTGCCTCACGGTCGCCTTCGCCGTCGACACCGAAACGGACGCCAATTGACTGGATAATATTCATCACCGACTCCGACTCGAACACACGGTGCCACTGCACTTTCTCCACATTCAGAATCTTACCCCGCAAGGGCAGGATGGCCTGGAAATGACGGTCACGTCCAGACTTGGCCGAACCACCTGCAGAGTCACCCTCGACGAGGAATATCTCACAGTTCTTCGGGTCGCGGTTCGAACAGTCGGCCAGTTTGCCAGGCAGTCCGCCACCCGTCATCGGGTTCTTGCGCTGAACACTCTCACGAGCCTTGCGGGCTGCAATACGAGCCGTGGCGGCCAGCACCACCTTGTCGCAGATGAGCTTGGCCTCCTTCGGATGCTCTTCCAAGTAGTTGGTCAACGCCTCGCCCACGGCCTGATTCACGGCACCGGTGACCTCCGAGTTGCCTAACTTGGTCTTGGTCTGACCCTCAAATTGAGGTTCAGCCACCTTAATAGAGATAACAGCCGTCAGACCCTCGCGGAAGTCCTCACCGGCAATCTCGATCTTCGCCTTCTCAATCTGCTTTGAGATCTGCGGATCCTCATCGGCATACTTCTTCAGCGTACGGGTCAAGGCCATGCGGAAGCCCTGCAGATGGGTACCGCCCTCGATGGTGTTGATATTATTGACGTAAGAGTGGATGTTCTCTGAATAGTCCGTGTTGTACATCACGGCCACCTCGATGGGCACTCCCTGCTTCTCGGTCTTCAGGTAGATCACATCGTCGAAGAGATGAGTACGATGCCGGTCAACATAGCGCACGAACTCTTTCAGACCCTCCTTGGCGTGGAACACCTCCGGCTCGCGCAAGTTGCCCTCCTCATCAGGGCGGAGGTCGGTCAGCGTGATGGTGATGCCGGCATTCAGGTAGGCCAACTCACGCATACGCTTGGCAATGATGTCATACTTATACTCAGTAGTGGTAAAGATGGAGCCGTCGGGCCAGAACTGCTGGCGCGTACCCGTCTGGTCGGTGTCGCCCACAATCTTCACGTCGTAGAGGGGCTTTCCCTTCTCATATTCCTGCTGATAGATGTGGCCGTTGCGGAAAACCTGAGACATCATGTGGGTAGAGAGCGCGTTGACACAGCTCACACCTACACCGTGCAGACCACCAGACACCTTATAGGAGCCCTTGTCGAACTTACCACCTGCATGTAGCACGGTCATGACCACCTCCAGAGCCGACTTGTGCATCTTCTCATGCTCGTCGACGGGGATGCCTCGGCCATTATCCTGTACTGTAATAGAGTTATCTTCATTGATGGTCACTTCAATATGGGTGCAATAGCCTGCCATCGCCTCGTCGATAGAATTGTCGACGGTCTCGTTCACCAGGTGGTGCAAACCCTTCTCACTAATGTCACCTATATACATAGCCGGACGCTTGCGCACGGCCTCCAGTCCCTCGAGCACCTGAATATTACTCGCGGAATAATTCTCTGTTTGATTCAGTTCTTCTGCCATTTTTTCTATAGTCTTTCCCGCCCTGTGTCGGGAATCTGTTTTCGAGCTGCAAAGATACTAAAAAAAAGTGATTCTGACGAATATTCGGCTGCTAAAAAAACACAAAATAAGAGCAGCCGCACACTTGTCGCAGACTACCTTACTGAGGGGGTTGTCTGCCTCTGCCTGACGGCCTCGAACAAAAGGATAGCGGCAGAGACGGAAACATTGAGCGAATCGAGACGCCCCAGCATAGGAATACGGATATGCGCCGTGGCGGCCTGACGCCATTGGTCGGTGAGACCGGTCGATTCCGTTCCCATGACGATGGCCGTACCACATGTCATGTCGGTGTCATAATATAACGATGAATCTTGCAGCTGTGCGGTCAGTATCTGTATGCCGTGCTGTTTGAAGAAAGCGATGCAGGCTGCCGAACTGCAAGCCACCGTAGGCACGGTGAAGACGGCTCCGATGGAGGAACGGATGAGGTTCGGATTATAGAGGTCAGTAAGCGGGTCGCAGACGATGACCGCATCGGCTTGTGCTGCATCGGCAGAGCGTAGTACAGCCCCCAGGTTGCCCGGTTTCTCGACGCTCTCCAGCACCACAATGAGCGGGTTCTCAGGCAGTCGGAGATCCTCCAGCCGCAGGCTCCTGGCTCTCACAATGGCTATGACGCCTTCGGTGGAGCCACGGTAGGCTATTTTCTCATAGACCTGTGGAGAAACGATGTATCGTTTCGCATTTAAAATGGAAAGCGGAGAGTTTGCTACCGCTCCGCAAGATGTTTCTGCAACGGTAGCAAACTCTCCACTTTCTGCACTATACTGTGAACTCTGGAAAATGCTTTCTATCTCGTAGTGAGCCTCTATACAGTGTTCGATTTCGCGCCGGCCTTCTACTACAAACAGCCCGGCCTTGCGGCGCTCCTGCGATTTCTGCTGCAGTTCCAGCAGATACTTAATCTTAGGATTCTTTACACTGGTAATGACGAGAGACTTCTCCACTTCACTGAATTATTTCGCTGTGTCGTAATAAATCACCTGGTCTTCGACCGGGAACATATACCAGTCGGCATTTACGTCCTGGTTGGCTGCAAACGGTCCGAAATAGGGATTGTAGGCTTTCACGATAGACACTTGCTCCTTAGGCCAGGCCCATGCCTTCTGTGGAGCACAGATGCCGAACGGGGCTCCTCCCTTAATGCCCAAGGCAGCAGGCATGTGTACCTCAATGTTCTTTGTTTTGTTCACGATGAAGAAATCAGCCCGGGCATAGTTAAAGTCGTCGAAATTGCTGATGTCGATTGTTGTCGTGGGCAGTATCGGAGCATTAATGCTCTCTGTATTGTAGAATTCTGCCTCGTAGCCAAGCTCACGGAACAGCTGATGAACCTCTTTACCGTCGAAGAGAGGCTGGCGCACCCCTTCCAGAGTGGTGTAGAAGATGTACAGATTGTCAGAAGCGCCGCAAGCGGCCAGCTCTATTGTCAGCTGCTTCTTCTGCAGTGAAGGTCTCCACACGCGCAGCACCACGTCGTTCATGTCGTAATCGCCATTGCGTGTATCCTCAAATCCGTATGAATAGCGATAGAAGCGGATGTTCTCCTTGCAAGAGCCGACAGGAGCCACCGAGGCTGCTTCGACGTTCGACTCTTCATTCATCAGGAGCACAACATCGTTCATGTCGAAGTCCTGCACCCAGTCCTCAAAGCAGATAAACGTATTACCGCCACGCTGGAACATCACGGTGTGGGAGTAGGTCTCCCAGTTCACATTGTAACTCTTTGCCCAGTCAGGAAGCACATTCTTTCCTTTGAGATAGTTCGACAGGTCACTGTTTGCCTCGCCCACATTATACCAATTGAAAGGCTCGCCAAACGTATTGTACTGCTGGTCTACATTGTTGAAGAAACCGATCTCCGTACCTTCGGGGAAGTTGTACGAAGGATTGCCCTCGGCATCGTAGTAGATGAGTTTGTAGCTCTGTATGGTACACTCCTCCGGAATATCGCTGATGCTCTTGTTATGGTAGTTCATCGGCACGGGCTCTTCAAACAGGTATTTACGCACAGTCTTCACGTTGCGCTCACTGCCTGGCGTGAAATAGAAATAGCCCACACGCGAATTACGGTTTGAAGTGTTGCGATAGATTGGTGTAACAATCACCTCACCGCCGCCTTTGGCCACAACGGTATAGTAGTCGTTGCGCACCATCTCGGCCTTGTTCAAGGTGTCGCGGAAGTTCAGGCCTGCCTCAGGCAGGAACGAGAACACGGTTCTGGCCAATGAGGCCATATCGGTAAAATGCGTCTGCACATCGCCACTCTCAATATAGGCCCATTCGTCGTTCCATCCCTTGTCTGCAAACATCTTTGTCTGGACAGTAGGATTCCATTGCAGCTCGCTCTGCTTCAGCGGAGCCTTGGCCATTGCGCGACGGGCTGTTGCCGGAGCCTGGGTCTGGGTATAACCCTTTGACGACTTGAAACTGACGGAAGGCGAAGCCGCCTCGAACGATGCCACACGCACGTCACCCTTTGCGTCGACAGCAGCAGCATACAGTTTCTTCAGTCCTTTGGGAGCCTCCATCTTGACCGAACGCTGCGAAGCAGAAGCGCTGGCCAGCACCTGAGCGCCAGTGTCCGTCAGTGGGTTTGCATCCATGATGAGGATATTCTGCGCATCCAAGTCAGCAGGCAGATCGTTGATGGTAACGGTCATGTTGTTAGTCATCACCCAAGTCTGGTTGGGGTCAATCTTCACCCCAAGCATGTTCTCAGCATTCTTCACCTCCTGATTGGCGGCGGCTGAATAATCATACATGTCCTTTTCTTTGCTGCATGCGCCCAGCATCAGAGTAAGGATAGCAAAGTAATAATAATTCTTCATCGCTACTAAAGATTTACCGTAATTCCGTTTTACGGTGCAAAAGTACAACTTTATATTGAAACTGCCTCATTATTTGTAAAAAAACAGCCACATACTCATGAAAAAAGTAAGTATCACGCTTTCTGCGGCAGTACTTCGTACAGCCATTTCCGATCGTCCATGTGCCGCTCGCATTGCTGCCATTCGCCTGTGGCATCTTCGCCATGAGCACGTGCAGCATCGATATAGTCATCGCTGTGACGACAGGTCTCCACGGTGTAATACCAGTGAGTGATTTCTATAAACGCCACGTCGCTGAAGGTCTTGCCGTTGTTCGCTACATCGGTCAGGAAGGCTTGTGGGAACTGTGCGGCAGGATAACTCTGGTAATGCTTGTCTTCGTGATAGCCATGAGCGATAGACACCCACACCTCGTCGGCCTGCTGGTTGAACGACCGCCATGCAGGCTCTGCCTCAATCTTAGCCAGCGTCTCACTCAGCGATAGGGCATTGGGACGCTCTAACTTAGGCCAGGCTACATGCAACCGCATGACATAGCGCTTCTTGTCGCCCTCCACCTTCATTGGGCAGTCGAGCCAAACCTCACTCCCTGGCGTGAGGGGCTTACTTTTTACTTCCTTATCCGATTGCTTGTCTGTGTAATTGATAACGAAAGCCTTCCCGTCGAACGTGAAATAGAACCACACTTTCAGCAGGAACGGATCGGTGAGCCGCGGGTCGCCTGAATATGGCGAGAGCCAGCACTGAGGGATGTGCAGTGTCCAGGGTTGATCCCATTCTGCTTTTGACTGTTCGTCCCACCTTGCTACCGCGATGGCGCGTTGCTTCTCTTCAGCAGTGGCATCGCGGAATGTTCCTGCCTTAACGTGACAGCTAATCCACAGTTTCAGGTCGGTTTCGGGAGTTCTAATAGACATAGATAGTTCGTTTAGGTTTTGTTATTGAGATTAGGAAACATGAAAATGGCCACACACCCATTATTTCATTGAGTGTGCGGCCATTATGCTTTTGCCAAGAATAAGCCGCCTGGCTTATCCCAGCTTGTTGATGTGCTTGCTGAGGCTCGACTTCAGGTTTGCAGCCTTGTTCTTGTGGATAATGTTCGTCTTAGCCAGCTTGTCGAGCATCTTCTGTACTTTGGGATACAGGGCAACGGCCTCGTCCTTGTTTTCCATGGCGCGCAGCTTGCGAACGGCATTACGCATGGTCTTGGCATAGTACTTGTTGTGCAGTGCCTTTTTCTTGTCCTGGCGAATTCTCTTCACCGATGATTTGTGGTTTGCCATTTTTTGATTTAATTTTTTAATTTGAATTTTTAAAGCTTATGGGTCTTACGTCTTTCATGGCTGCCCTGGGCGGACTTTTATAAAAAAAATCCTCCGTCACCCTTTCCTGGTTGCCCAGTAGCGCTACCACAGCGCAGATGGCGGATTTAAGTTTTTGTAGTCCCTAGGAGAGTCGAACTCCTCTTTAGAGAATGAAAATCTCTCGTCCTAACCGATAGACGAAGGGACCAATGCTATTGACGATCTACTTATCTTCGATTTACGATTTATTTCAACCGTCTGTCGCAAAAGTGGGTGCAAAGGTACGTCTTTTTTCTTGTTCTACAAAATTTTCCTGAAGAAAAATGATGGATTTTGCTGATTTTTAAGTAATTTTGTGCCAATGTTAGCGAAAACCGAGGCCATTGTGCTTCATTCCTTCAAATATGGCGAGACGAAGATGATTGTCGATCTTTTCACTCGCCTGCACGGCAGACTGGCGTTTGTGGTCAGTCTGCCGAAGACGCCGAAGGGGAGAATCAAGAAGCAGTATTTCCAGCCGCTCACGCTCCTCACCATCGAGTGCGATGTCAGACCGCAGTTACAACTTCAGAAACTGAACGATGCCTCGATTCTGGTTCCCCTGCCCACCCTGCTCTGCGACCCGTTCAAACTGTCCATCAGCCTGTTTCTGGCCGAATTTCTCTATCATGCGCTCCGGAGCGAACAACAAAACAAACCGCTCTTCGACTACGTGAGATCAAGCATCGAGTGGCTCGACGGCCGGGAGCGTGACTTTGCCAACTTCCACCTGGTGTTCCTCATGCACCTGTCGCGCTTCTTAGGGTTCTATCCGAGTAGCCTCACTCCCAGCCCCTCTCACAAGGAGAAGGGAGTAGAGACGAAGGGTGAGGGGCTTTATTTTGATTTGCGTACAGCAACGTATTGCAGTGCGCCGCCATTGCACCATGATTTTCTGATGCCCGAGGAAGCCCGTATGCTAAGGCTGATGATGCGCATGGACTTTGCCACGATGCACCTGTTCCGCATGAACCGGCAGCAGCGCAACCGCTGTCTGGAGGTAGCCTTGCAGTTCTACCGCCTCCATCTGCCCGACTTCCCTATCCTACGCTCGCTCGAAGTTTTGCGCGACCTGTGGGCATAGTCAGAAACGGCTCCACAACAACCTGATTTTCAGTACTTTATAATTCACACTGAATTGCCCGATAATTCAGGCTGAATTATCGGGCAATTCGTATTAAATTAGAAGATGGTTCAGTATGAATTACACGGCAGCCGACAGCACTCCCCGCCGGCTTGCCGCAAAACCACCGGGTTACTTGTTGGTCACGACCTTGCGCACCTCGGCCCCGTTCTTCACGATGGTCAGGCCGCGGCCCTGACTGCCTACACGCTGGCCGGCCAGGTTGTAGACCTGCTTCGTGGCGGTCGTCTGCGTCTTCACGCCCTCGATGCCTGCTGCGGCAAAGCCCGTGCCGTCGCTGGCATCGTCGCCGTCGACCCAGAGGCAGGAGAAGGTGCAGCGGTTGGGAATCTTGGCCAGGCGCGTCGCGTCGCCCGTGGTGATGTCTACCTCGTAGAGGGCGGTGTCGTACTTGCCGTTGGTGCGCCACTCCTTGTCGCTCAGCGGGCCCCACGAGCCATAGTCGTTGATGCCCTTGCCGCTGTTGTAGTAGCCTGCCCAGTACATCTTGTTGGGGTTGCTCTTGGCAAAGCAGGCACTCTGGCGCTTCACCTGCGAGGCATAGCCCGTGCCGTGGGTGTACTTGTTCTGGAACTCCTGATACATTTCCTGCGTACTTTCGTCAATCTTCATCGCGAAAGAACCAATCTTGGTGCCAGTCGTCAGACTGAACTCGTAGAGCTGTGCGCCCACCAGGTTGTGGTCGATGTCTTCCATCTTGCCGTCTTCATTGATCACGCCGTTGCTGCCGCCGCTGGTCAGGGCAAAGGCACGGCCCTCGGAGTTGATGGCGAAAGTGACGAAGTTGTCGTAGTAGAGTCCCGGAGTGATTTGTGTCACTTTCATGGTAGGCAGGTCTATCACGCCGATGGCGTAGCCGTCGTCCATTCCCTCACGGTTCCAGTCGGCATCATCCTGGTCGGTGGAATAGGCGGGGTCGCCGGTGATTTCATCGTTCAGCTGCGAAGCGGCAAAGTGGAACAATCCGTAGACCTTGCCGTCGACGGGGTTGTAGGCCATGCCGGCCGACTCGATGTTCGACTCGAAGGGGAAGTAGGCGTCGCGGGCTGAAATCAGCTTGCCGGTGGGAGCGTCCCAACGGCGCACGGCAAAGAGCTCGTTGTCTTCGGTAGACTGATAGTCGCGCGAGAACACGGTGGTAATCAGTCCGTCGGTATAGACGGCACCTGAATTACCCACCATCAGTTTGAAATCGTTGGCCCACAATTCTTTTTCGTTGTTTCCTGCCACTTCCGACTTATTGACAGCAGGATCTTTTGTGGGGGTGGAAAGGGTCGTCCCGTCCCATGTCATGCTGTAGATGCCCTGATCTACAATGAAAATAGCCTTTTGCAAGTTGCTATTCCAGCCAAGATATTCCGATTTCCACTGGTCGCCGTCATCATAGCGATTGTTCTGCAACACGCCCTTGATGGTGACGCTCTGTGCACTTACTGCCAGACAGCCCATGACTGCCAAGGCCATTGAAAGAATTTTCTTCATACTTCTTTTATCGTTTATAGTCTTATTTATTATTATTCATGATGATTTTTCTGCCACTTCGGATATAGACACCCTTTGCAGGACGCGCCACCCGACGGCCACTGAGGCCGAAACAGGACTGCGGTCCGGCCACCGTCGTCAGCTGGCGGATGGCTGACATCTGAGCTGCCGACAGTACGATCTGCAGGTCTTCGATGTCGCTTCCACCGAAGCTCACCACAAAGAGGGTGTCGCGATAGCCTTCTTTCGAAGCCGTCAGCTGATAGGCATAGAGTCCTTGCATCACACGGATGCTGAACTTGCCCTCCTCGTCGGTCGTGCCCTGATACTGGGCATCGCCCACCACCGACTTCAGCAGGAGGGAAACGCCCTGCAGGGGCTGTGAAAGCTCGTCAGTAACCACGCCACTGACGGTGTGGGCATACTGGTCTTCACGCTCAGCCTTGACTTTCATGAAGTGTTTCTCGGTGAAAAGTTGGCCTCCGGCATAGTTGAAAACGACCTGAACGCTCACGGAGTCGGCTACCTGTCGCGGCGTATAAGTGAACGAATACGTCTGCTCTTTGCCCCGACCGACGGTCTTCTCCTGCTCCCTTCCTACGTGGATGCCATTGATGTAGAGCGAGGCGGTGACTGTTTCGCTGTCGGCCCAGAGGTTAGTGATGCCGGCGCTGACCGTGATGGTCTCGTTGACTTCGCATGAGTCTGGCGCTACAAAGCTGCTGACGACCACCTGATGGGCCTCAGCCTGAGCCAGATGGACACCTGTGATATTGTCAATCTGCACATTGGTACCCTCAAAACGGAGGTAGCATTCGCCCTCGGGCAGGCCATTGACCTGCAGGGTTGCCATGTCGTCAGTGAGCTGCTGAGTCAGGTTTGCAACGCTCGTCCACTCGTTCCGGTCGGGCGAACAGCTGATGCGCAGCGTAGACGTGTAGTAACCGATGCGGCCTGCATCGAGCAGCAGGGCGTCGCCGGGCTTGACAAGCACCTTGGCTGTAGTCAGGTTCGACACCGTATTGGTATGGTCTACCAGCTCAGCCCAGTAGTTCTCCGAACCGAACGACTGCCAGGTGACGCTCCATTTGCCCTCAGCCTGCCAGCCACGAGGCCACTGCTGGTCCTGAAAGTCGACGAAGAGCAGTTCAGGATCGCGGGTCAGTCCGCTGAGCTGGAGCGCGAAGTCGTCGAGCCCTTCGCTCTTAATCACCAGCACTCCAGCCCTCTCACCGTAAGGTTCGGCCAGCATGGTCACGGCAACAGGCGCAGTCTGTCCGGCTTCCAGCTCAACCGCTGCGGGACTGACGGCAAAACCGTCGCCCACTGCAAGCTGGGCACGCAACACGCCTGTGCCGGTATTCTTCAAGGTATAGACCACTGTGCTGTCGGCTGTGGCCGTACCGAAACTGCAGGCAGCCCCATTCAGCAGGGCTTTGCCGTCAGGGCCGAAGAGACCGAGCTGCGGCATGTCGGAAGCCTCGGTGAAACCGATCACATTATCGATGGCAACCCGCTGACCCACGAAGCGGAAGTAGTAGTCGCCTGCGGGAATGCCGCTGAGGGTTACGGTCTGGAACGAGGAGGTGACATCCTCAATGTTTCGCAGACGCACCCATGTGGTGTCGTTGCCGGTAGCTGAACAGAACACCGAGAGAGTGGCAGGCGTATAGGAATAGGCACGGCGCACCTGGAACGACAGGGTCTCGCCCTCGGCCACCGAGAGCTTCTGTGTGGTCAGGGCCGATGCTGCGGTATTGCTGTTCTGCTGGGCATAATTATTGCCATTGGCACTGCCGATGCCCCAACCGGCCTCGGCCGTCCACGACTCAGGGATGACGCCGTCGTCGAAACTGACGAAATACTTGGAGGGATCGACGGTGGTGCCGCTGACGCTAAAGACAAACGTGCCCAGCGCATGGGTGATGGTGACTGTGCCTCCCTTCGTTCCGAAGTCGCTCTCGCCTGCGGCCAGCGTGATGCTGACGCGCTTCTGGCTACCAGCGTCCACCGTAAACGTCGTGTCGGAGGCCACGAAGCCCCGAGGCAAGGTGATAGAGCCGACCTGCAGCGGTGCTGTACCGTCATTGGCAATCGTGATCTGACGCGTCACCTCGGCATTGGTATAGCCGAAATCGACGTTCTCTTCGCTCCAAAGGGAGTAGCCGTCGGGACCCTTAATGGCGAAATGGGCGTAATAAGGCTTTACGCGTACATTTATATATTTAGGGTAGCTGCCATCCATCATGAACGTTCCTGTCACATTCTCGCGGGCATAGAAAGCCCAGTATTCCGTCTCTCCGGCATCGACCGTGGCCGTAACGGGAATGACCGTCTCGCCGTCGATGGCCAGCGAGTCGAACCCGTCGGCCGACTGTGTGGCGTAGGTCATGCTGCCGTCGCGGCTGGTCACGCTGACATTCACCTCGCCGGCCGACAGCTTCACGTTGCTGGTGTTCCTGACACGCACGGTGAAGCTGACCTCAAAGCGGTTCTGCCCGTCGGCCTCAAGCTCTCCCTCGCCCTGACGTTCGAAGGCAAGCACCTGCAGGGCTTTCTGCTCTACAAACACAGGGGGATTGTCGCCGCCCCCACCGCCAGCCTCATCGGCATGGAAATCGTCGATGGCCGTGCGCGACATGAGGATGGCCAGCCGCCTGGCTGCAGGCAGGCTGACGGTGTACTGGTTCCACTGCTGGCACGGCGTGGCAATGCTGCTGCCAATCTCAGCGCCTACGCTGAGCTGTCCGTCCTGCTCGATGCACTCAAACACCTGCAGACTGCCCTTCGTACGCGAATTGGTACCATAGTACCAGAACGTCACCGTGCCCGATACGGCGGGCGTAACCACATAGTCGGAGGTGTTGCCGCCACTGGTGTAGCTGACCGAAGGCTGGCTGGTCTTATAGTAGCGCTTGCCCAGACCGAAGTTGCGCAGGGTGCCGATGCAGTCCCATCCATCGGGCAAGGAATAAAGATTGTCTTCATTGCCCGTACACGAACTGAAGTCCTCGTCATAAGCACTTGCGCTGGCGGGAACCAGTCCCAAGAGGAGGGCAAGCAGCAACGGCAACAGGAAGAGCCTGCCGACTGGAATGGTACGGAATTGCATCATTTTATGGATTGAGTCTATCTAAGTAGTTTCACGACACCCTTTTTGTTTCAATTTCAAACCTTTTACCGCTGTTTTGCAACGATTTATCAGTTTTGCGGTGCAAATATACACCTTTTTTATTCATTTTTCGGCATTCTGCTTCATAAACCGCTTTTCTTTTTACGTTATTTAACATGAAACAGACAAAAAATAAGGCCTTGCGCAATTCAGGCTGAATTGCGATGTAATTCAGTACGAATCAGGCGACAATTCAGGCCGAACGGCAACGTAATTCAGCACGAATTGCAAGCCCCCTCCGTTTCTGTTCGAATTTACGTTTTAATAGGTCTGTTTGTAACGGAAATGCGCTTTTCGCAAAAAGCAGGCACGGACTCTTCACGCTGGAAGAATCCGTGCCATGAAATTACATGTTCTTTGATTCATGCAGAGCCGCTTCCGGGGCGGGCTCCGCATGAACCGCACCACCTACTGTTCGTCTTCCCAGATGTCGATGCGACGCGTAGTGAACTCATTGGTCGTCTCGTCTGAGAACGTGATGCTCTGTTCGGCATCCTCAGTATTGAAGACCGACGCAGCAATCATCTCTTCGCTTTCACAAGCCAGAGTACGAATATCGGGTGCTATATAATACTTCTTTTTCATCATATCTATATATTTGTTAGACATTATGCAGACCTACTTCGACAACTGCTTCTTGCCGTTGATGATGTAGAGACCACCCTTCTTCAACTGCTCAACCTTCTGACCCTGCATGTTGTAGGTTCCTTCAGGAGCCGAATTATCCACGGTGATCATGCGGATGCCAGTCACCACGTCGTCCTCGAAGCCAGGCATGTAGACACGGGCATTGGCAGGCAAGTTCACGAAGTAAGCGCGGAAGCCCTTCATCGTGGCCGTTGCGCTGGCCTTCATAATCTTACCGCCGGCGGTCAGGCCGTAGCTGCCCTGCAGCGTCTCGCTGTCGACGGGATCGTAGCTGCCCTGGAAGATAACGCCGTCAGACACGGTACGGATGTTGTCGGTGCCGACCCACATCGTCGAAATGCTCTGGTTTGTGTAGGTGAACGTCAGCTCTTCAATCTTCTCCGGAACGTAAACCACGTAAGGAGTAGCCGGCAGCAGCGAAGAGCCATAGAGGTTCTTCGTCACCTTCGAGAACTTGAGCGTGTTGTTGGCCGTGTCGTACTCGTCCATCTTGAAGACAAGTGCATTCTCACCCAGCAGGTCAATGTCGGTAGCAACCGGCAGGATCAGCGTGTTCCAGCCCTGCACGAACGAACGCTTGACGGTAATCACGTCGAACGTGGTGCCAGTCGTAATCTCCTTGGCCTCATTCTCGGCAAGCTCCAGCTTCACGAGCGCAGCCACCGTGCGGGTCACCTTCTCCGTTGTCAAGGTTCCGCCAGCGTATGTCACCTCGATATACATCTCTGCATCTTCGGCAGCTGCTGTCGGCGTAGCGACGATAGTAATCTGCTTCGACTCGTTTGCTGCCAGACTTGCTGTCTCAGAACCAATCTCCACGTCATTCATGTAAACCTTGGCTGTCACTTCCTCAGCAAGACCACGGCCTTCCTTCAGAGTCACGGTTGCATTGAACGACACCGTCTCCTTCATGGCAGACGAAGGAATGTTGCTTGCGGTAATATCGACGATATGATCGGGCAAGCTAAGCTTGAAGCCGATGAAGTTGTCAATATAGGTGTAGTAGCCCGTGAAGCGCAGATAGTAGTAACCATCGGCAGGAGCCACAAACTCCTTCGTTCCAGACGTGGTATAGGTCTCTATCTCAGTCCAGTTCGACTTGTCAGAAGAGTATTCAGCCTTCAGGAAGTAGGTCGTGTTCTCTGCATCGATGACATCGAACTGCAGCACCTGACCCTCAGTGGCCTGCAGGCGCGGAGTCGTCAGCGTCTTGTTGCTGCTACTCATCGGACCAGCTTGACCTTCATGATTATAATGAGAGGTCGACCAAGCACCGCCTTCGTTCACCCAGAACTCAGGAATACCTCCGGCAAAGTCTTCTTCCCAGACGTCCGGATCCTTCGTCGTAGCACTTGCGTTAATCACAAAGTCAGCAAGACCCTCAACCGTCGGATGGATGGTGATGACAGAAGCCTTGTCCTCGTAAGTCTCATTGAACACGAGGTACAGGTCGAAGTCAAGCGTCTCGTCCTTAGCCAGAGAGAACTCGGACTGAGAAACAGTGAAGTGTTCAGGAACCGAAGAAGTAATCGTACCCGTCAGCGTGCCCGTACCCGTATTCTTGATGGTATAGGTATGCGTCATGGCCTCCTTTACCTTCGTTCCGAAGTTGTCGTTGTAGCCAGTAGCCACGGCAGCGCCAGCCAGCGTTACGCCCAGGGCAGGAGCATCCAGATTGTAGGTATAGCCGTTGATGCACTTGATGGCCACATAGTCGCCCGTGAACTTCAGCCTGTAGTTGCCAGCCTCGATGTTGTCGACCGTCAGCACCACATAGTCGGTCGTGTTCTGCCGCAGTTCTGTCGTGAAGGTCTTCACGGCATCACTCCAGGTAGCGCCGTTGTCGGTAGAGGTCTTCACATCCAGCGTAGCATTGCGGGTAGAAAGGCCACGTGCATAGATGACCATCTTCTGACCCTCGGTTACGGTGATGCCCGGTGAGGTAAGCGTACCTACAAAGTTGTTGTAAGAAGCCTCGTTGTTGCTGATGGTGAAGCCGCTCTTGGCCCATCCGCTGGGCAGCTCGTTGTCGGCGAAGTCAACGACAATCGCATTGGTGTCCAGCACGAAACCGCTGACATTGAACTCAACGGCATCGAAGCCATCGGCCTTCACGGTAATCTTACCGTTCTGAACGCCCTCGACGTCGGCCTTCATCGTCACGGTGAACGTAACTTCACTCTTAGGAGCAATTGAGGTTGCATCGTCGGCTACAGCCACCACGAAGTTCTCGTTGTCAGACGTAACGCTCAGACCTGTCACAGCAGCCGTACCCGTGTTCTGAATGGTGTAAGCCGCAGTGGTCGTAGCCTCGCTGATCAAACCAAAGCTGTAGTCGGCAGGCTTGGCAAACACCATCTTGGGCTCAGGTACGATCTGACCGCCATAGATGTCGTCAAGAGCAATACCGCAAGCCACGAAGCGCACCTTCTTGGCCGTTCCAGGAATCGTTACCTCGGCATCAGCCCAGTCGGAAGAGATATTGTCGTTCTCAAAAGCGCCCTCCTCGGTGTCGGTCCAGGTCGTTCCGTCAGTGGTGTACTGTACGAGCAGATAGGACAGATAGCTTGAATACTGAGGATTCTTCTTCATACGGAACATCAGCGTCTCACCGCCCTCGTCGAAATTCATGGCGGGCGTAATCAGTGAGTGCTGATAGTTCGGCAGATAGCTTTCGGTACTATAAGAATACCGATAAGTGGCATAGCCGCTGCTGAAGTTCCAAGCATAGCTGGAGCTTGAAGTATAGCTGCCGATGCCCTGAGTAGTCCACTCAGCGGGCAGTTCATTGCCGGCAAAGTCCTCAAACATCTTTTCAGGATCAAGCACGTTACCACTCAGGGCAAGCGTGAAGGTATTGTCGGTGTTGGCATCTACCTGATAGGTAATCGACAGGTTACCGCTCTTCTTGCCAACGACGTTTGTCATCGTCACATCAATATCGAGCGAACCACCAATGGCAATCGTCTTGTTCTCATCCGTCAAAGCTGTTGCCTCGAATCCATCAGGGGCAACGATGCTCTTCAGGACAAGTTCCCTATTACCACTGTTTGAAATGGTATAAGTCTTCGTGACAGCCTCTGCCACCCAGCCGAACGAAACCGCAGTGCCATCGACAACTGCAGCGCCATCCTTCACAGCCAGCCCGAACTTAGGAGCAGCAGCAGTCACGACAATGGCCACAGGCGTTGCATAAGCGAATTCAGCCTCGCCCCAGAAGGTCTTCGCAGTGAACGAGAGTGAACCACCCTCACCGGCAGGGATGTTCTCAGCAACGATGGTGAACAAGCTGTCGCTACCAGCAGCCAGATCCTTGTCGGATGCAAGAGAAGCCACCTCAGCCTCACCTAAGAACACCTTCACAACAGGCTGGCAAACGGTAGAACCTGTATTCTTCACCTTCACACTGAAGGTAGCTGCAAACTGGTTGGCAGCATTGGCCGTCAGCGTGTCAGGCTCTTCCTCAGCCTTCACACGGGCAAAGGCAGTAACAGACAGCGTACGGGTATGAGCAAGTTCAACCTGTGTCGCAGCACTTGTATAGGCAAGAGTACCATCACCGTAGTATACGGCAATCGTAGCATCGTAGACACCCTCTACAGCAGGAACAACGCCCGTCATCGAGAAGGTCTTCGAAGCATTCAAGGCCACATCTGCAGCAGTAGCGGTGGCAACCTCGTCCTCGCCGAAGAACAGCTTGGCATAAACGCCTGCTTCGGCAGCAATCAGGCTCGTGACGGTCACAGTTGCCGTGATGTTGTTTCCTGGAACGACAGGTGTCGTCGGGATGTTCGATGCAGTCACATACAGGTCGCGAGCGACTGCCACCTTGGTCCAACCAGCAAAGTCATCGATGCAGAGACGGCTACCCGTAAACTTCAGGTAATAGTCGCCCTCCTCAAGACCCTTCACAGTAATGGTCTTGTGCTCACTGTAGG
>Ga0310697_10001977_pt1 | contig 22544 bp, 17 predicted proteins | sample 172DNAGHGlowgp2_FD_203883 | JGI IMG/M metagenome (GOLD analysis project Ga0310697, IMG submission 203883) | Sheep rumen microbial communities from Palmerston North, Manawatu-Wanganui, New Zealand - 1728 DNA GHGlow gp2 (v2) (version 2) | ecosystem: Host-associated > Mammals > Digestive system >...
CTTTCTTATTATATATAGTTGTTAAAATACTCAAAATCAATTCTGCAAAAAATGTGCCAAACTAGGATAAGGTGAAAATCATGCATTGAAGATGCTACAGATACTGGACACGAACCGGCAAACCGAGGGTAAAAGTGTGTGCGTCATGCATGACATACACTCATTGTTATTGAAAAAAAGGTCGAATCAGTGTAGTTTTCTGCCCCACTGATGCGTCTAAAGAGTAAAAACGATTAAAACGACAAAACGATGGAACAAGAGAAATATCCTAACAGCAATGGAGATTCGGCTGAGAATAAGCCGACGACCAGCATGAGTAAAGATGAGCTGATTCAGCACATCGGCCAGACGCTTGCCCAGATTACCAAAGACGTAAAGTGGGGCATCTTGCTGGACGCGTTTTTTATTGTCATTATCGCATGGTTGTCATTCAGTCATCATGTGGAAAACTACGTCATCTACAAGTTTGCCATTTTCGTGACCTTTGCAGCCATCATTATCATTGTATCGGTTATTGACTGGCTCTGGCTAAAAAAGTTCAACAGCACTACACGCCAGGAACAGTTGGCAGGAATTAAGCGCTACAAGAAACGCCACCAATTGTTAGGATGGATGCTGGCCTTCTTCTTTGGCCTCTACATCCTTGTAGATACCATACATAATACCAGCATCGGTGTCATCGTCTTTGGTATCCTATTCTACTTGGGCTTCATGTTTGTGTACTTCAAGACTTTTGATAAAACGTCCACCAACAAAAATATCCTGGACCTTGAGGAAAATGTCTCTCAACTGACCGAGATGGAAAAACCATAAGATGGCGTTGCCCTACTACTTGAAAGGCACCAATGAGAATAACAAATAAACCCAATATTATAAGGTGAATCCTCACTGATAAAAAGAATGATTAGTACCACAATGGTCACAATGATGAGCCTATCCCCTTTTACCTCCCCATAGAAAAACAGAAAAAAAGAAAAAACTGTGTAGTTTTTTACTACACTGGTGCGTCTAAAGAGTAAAAAGTAAATAAAAACTGCAACTTTTTGACGCTTGACCGCGTCTATTACATAGATAACGATAACAATTAAACCCAATATAGATTATGAAAACTTCAATGGTAAAAAGATTGTTTTGCGCCGCACTGGTTGCCCTGATGAGTCTTATCACGGTAGCCCAGGACTTCAGCGGCGACTGGAAAGGTAACATCGAGGTGCCCGCCTATAACCTCAAAATCGGTGTGGTGCTCCACATCGAGCAGAACGATAATGGCATCACCGCAACGATTGACGTGCCCGAGCAGAAAGCCTTCGGCTTGAAGTCCCAAGCCAAGATCAAGGGAGATAAGTTGGACCTGACCTTCCCCGATATGGGCGCTTCCTACGAGGCCAAACTGAACGAGAACACCCTTGACGGCACTTATAGCCAGATGGGTATGTCGATTCCCCTGAAGCTGACGCACGAAGTCGCTGCTGCCGACAACGGCGACGACGACTGGGTGAACGACTCGCTGCTGAGCGTGTTTGACAACATCCAGCTGAAGGATGTCACCGTCACCGCCCAGCGCCAGCTCATCAAGCAGGAGGTGGACCGCATCGGCTACAGTGTCGCCGACGATGCCGACAGCAAGACCAACAACGTGTTGACCATGCTGCGCAAGGTGCCGATGGTGAGCGTCGATGCCAGCGACGAAATCCGCGTCAACGGCCAGACCAACTTCAAGATCTTCCGCAACGGCCACCCCGACCCCTCGCTCTCACGCAACGCCAAGGACATCCTCAAGGCAATGCCCGCCAGCAGCGTGAAACGCATCGAGGTCATCACCGAGCCCGGCGCCAAGTATGACGCCGAGGGCACGACGATGATTCTGAACATCGTCATGGCCGACAACTCGACGCTCAAGGGCGTCTCGGGCATGGCATCGGCCAGAGCCGACCACAGGGGATCAGTGGGTGGATCATTGAACCTGACCAGCCAGCTCGACAAGGTGGTGCTGTCGGTGGACTACGGCATCCATCATGATGGCAACAACGGTCAGAAGACCAATACCAAGACCTATAACCGCTACACCGATAGCGGGGCAGAACTGATGAGCGACGGTACCTTTGACGTGGACAAGATGACGGTACACTTCGGTGACATCAGCGCCAGCTGGGAGCCCGACACGCTGAACCTTGTCTCCCTGTCATTGGACGGTTATGCCTACGACTACGGCGGCAACGGTTTTACCAACAGCATCATGCGCAGCGCTGCCGGGCAGACGCTCTACAGCTACGACCTCGGCAACCAAACCAAAGCCGACAGCTACAGCTTTGACAGCCGCCTGGACTACCAGCGCCGCACCCACCTCAAGGGCGAGACCATCACGCTGAGCTACATGCTCTCGGCATGGCACAACAAGAACAAGGACAACTCGAAATACTCCAACATTGTGAATCTGCCGGTGCCCTACTACGGCATTGACCAGAACAGCAAGGAAAACTTCAACGAGCACACCGTCCAACTCGACTGGACACGCCCTCTCACCCCGAAGCACACTATCGAGACCGGCGCCAAGTATATCTATCGCCTGAACCGTAGCCACAACGTGCTGGACTACCTAGGCACCGACGATGACACCGACCTGCATTACAAGCACGTGACCCAGGTGGGAGCCGCCTACGTGAGGTACACCTTCAACAGCGGTCCCTGGAGTGCCCGTGCCGGCCTGCGCTACGAGCACAGCTACCTGCGCGCCTCCTATCCCGACAGTCACCTGAGCCCCTATGAGGCCCATCTCAATGACTTTGTGCCCAGTGCCAGCCTGCACTACAAGTTCAACTTTGCCAACAGCCTGAAGTTGTCCTACGCTGCCAGCATCAACCGTCCCGGCATCAGCTTCCTGAATCCTGCTGTAATCGAGACCCCGACGAGCTGTTCCTATGGCAATACCGACCTGGGCAGTGTACACTACCACTCGATGAGCCTGACCTATATGCACGTGGGTCCCAAGCTGACGTTCAACATCACGCCGCAATTCCAGTTCAGCAACAACGGCATCGGTGCCGTGAAGTGGACCGAAGGCCTGGTACAGGTTTCCACCTATGAAAACACGCTCAAGACCTACTCGACTACGCTGTCGGCATTCGTGCAGTGGATGATGACCAAGAAGACCAACCTCATGCTCAACGGCTCCATCGGTTACAACTACTACAAGAGCAACGAATTGGGCTTGAAGAATGACCGCGTCAGCGGCAACTTCTTTGCCAACGTGACCCAGTACCTGCCCTGGAAACTGCAGTTGTCGGGCTTCGCCGGCATGTGGGGCGGCGGCATCAGTGACCTGTATGGCCGCATGGGCACCGTCTTCTTCCATGGCTTCTCGCTGCAGCGCTCCTTCCTCAAGGAAGATCGTCTGACCGTGCAGTTGCAGGCAGTGGTACCCTTCAGCGGCAAGTACATGAACATGAAGAGCTATGTGACCCAGGGTGACGTGACGGGCTGGACCCGCTACGAGCAGCAAGCACGCCGCTTCGGCATCAACATCAGCTACCGCTTCGGCTCGCTCACGACCCGCGTCAAGAAGGCCGACAAGTCGATCGAGAACGACGACCTCATCGGCAGCGGCAAGCAGTCGGGCAGCACCGATGGCGGTGTCACCGGCGGCATGGGCGGCGGAAATTAAGAAATAGTATCTCATCAATCATTATCGACATGGTCTCAAGGGAATAAGCACCCGATGGGACCATGTTTCTTATAATAAATGGGCTAAATAGATGCACACTTTGCCATGTTTTTGCTAATTTTGCCCCCTAGAAATGAGAAGCAACTACAAACATATCGCCTTTCTGTGCGGCAACTTCAAGCGGGAACATGCCATTGACTCAAAGATGCTGGAAACTGCTGGTTGGGAGCGCGTTAACTACACGCCCGAGGATCAGCGTATCAGCAAGCGGTATTACTACCCCGAGTTTATCGACTTCTGCCGTGCCAAGTCGGTTGATGACGGCTGCGTCAAGTATATCATGCCCGTGAACACGATGGTCTCGATGTCGGTCAACGTCAGGGGACAGTCCCACTGCTACTCATTCCATGTCAAGGAACTCACCCTATACTTCATGCCTCACGACATGGTACTCTACAGCATGAATGTGGAGCAGGATGCCAGTTGCTTTGACGACTGCTCGGCGCTGATTTACACGCTGCGCTATATCGACGACTTTGCCAGCGATGCCTATCGCGACTTCTATCGCGCCGCTGTCCAACCGATTGTTGATGTCTATAATTCCCTGAAGAAACATCCATTGCCCGACACGACAATGCTGGTCGAGAACGGCAACAAGTTGCGCGTGTTCCAAATCATTGACGCGCCTGCCGAAGTGCTCAACAGCCTCACTGATGACCAAAAGCGGCACCTGCAGTATGACCTTGCCACCTTCTCTACCGTATCGGTCGAGGGCAATAAGGCCATCGACAGCCCCTCGGAGAATTGGCAGACGAGTAACAAGAAATGTCGCGTGGCGGTGTTTGAAAGCTGGACGGCATTATCGATGCTTGATTCACTTAACATCTTGTGTTCGGACTGCGAGAGCCTAATGGGCAACTGGATCAACAATTACTTCGGGTGTATCTACATCCAGGCCTTGTTCCAGAAGGTGTGCCTGTTTGACTTCAACAACCGTTTCAGGCAGGCATTGCGCTTGCAGGGTGACCGATCATCCTCCAAGCAGGTCAACAGGCTCATCAAGGAATATGAGACATTTGAGCGCAACTGCTGTTTCAACAGGATTTCCTACAATTTCCTGCCCCAGCTTATCTCGGATGCCATCAACAACAGTCTCGAAATCAATGACGAAATGAACCAGTTGTACCGCATCATGGCCAAGGAGAGAACCCGCAGCGAGGAGACAAGCCGCAAGAAGATGAACGCTCTGCTCATCGGCATCTCATTCTTGACGCTGTTCTCGGCCATCTGGGACGCATGCAGCATGTTTAACGAGATGACCAGTTTCAAAGCACACTTCGGCAGCACCTTCTGGGGGTTCCGCATTGTCGGGCTCATCATGGCCTTCATCGTTATTGGTGTGCTCTTCTACCTCTATAAGCGCAAGAGAGATGCATGACGATTGACTGAACTGAAAAATATAACTGATAGTCTTAAATGAAAAGGATATTTCACATAGTGCTCATAGCGATTGCCTCTGTCATGATTGTGGCATGTGAGGGAGACCATAAGGTGATTGAGACCGACTGGACAACGCTCGAGACGGTAGAACTGAACAAGCAGTACCGCAAGTACATGGAAGGTGATTGGGTGTATCAGTATGATGACAGCGTCCATTTCATCGAGTTGTATTACACGTTCAACACCAAAGACAGCACCTTCAACGGCTACTATAATGAGCTCATCCGCACCAATGTATCGTCGGATGGCACGACCGAGCACGACCAGTGGCAACTGTTGTGGCAGGGGTCTTTCTCTGGCAGATGGGAATTACTTCACAGTGTGAACCTCAACCACGCCTACATCTATATGGATAACATGGTCTATAAGGATGTGCATGGTGTATTGTCCAATTATGATGTACTGGCGGGCAGGGTTTTGTTCTATGGTGCCAACAAACACACGCTGCGCGTGACCACGCCGCTCACCTTCAAGCTCATCCACATGCACCATCCGGTGGAGTGAGAAGCCAGATTAGAAGTTAGGAGTTAGGGGTTAGAAGTTATTAATGTGGCATGAAGCGGGAAGGGTCTTCCTTGTCTTCAACAGGTTCGTCGGGTTGTTCTTCTTCGGGTTGTACTGTGGGAGGGGTTGAAGTCGAGTTGTTCACTTTGCCCTTGTGACCCTTGTGGACATGCTCCAGGCGCTTGAACTCCTCGCGCACATGGCGACGTCCGCCCTCAAAGGTGTCGTCGACGGCCTTCTCGATGGTCTCATTGAACTTGAAGGGCAGCAACGATATGATGGCCGACAGCAGTGATAGTGCCGTCAGGACATAGGACAATTTGTAACCGATACCCATGCCGATGATCGTGTAGCCCTCGCCCAAATCATTGTCGGGCGCTACCTCGGGGTCGTGTTGCAGGGAGATATCATAGGAGGAACCTGTCACGGAATAGAACCACAACCACAACAGGATGCAGGCAATGGCTGCTATTACCCACCAGCGACGCTTGAGGCAGTTGAGAAAAATCGCACCGAAGCATGCAAGGAATGGCAGCAGAGCCAACATCACTCTGCCGATAGACTGGAATTGTGATATAGTACCGGCAGTAAAGCCCAAGCCAGTTACCGTGCCTATCAACGAGATATCGTGGAATGGCAGGAACACGTAGCAGATGAGCGCCAGTACAAGCAATATATTGGTTATCGGTCTCATGTCATTCAGTAGTCAATGTCGGCTCACGGGAACCGCAATAGGGTGCGAATTTACTAAAGATAGACGAAACTGCCCCAGAATGAAACCAAATTTTTCACTTTTTCACGTTTATTAGCGACCAAATGACCATTCAACCAATACCCCACGCTAACGCGCTAAGTCGCTAAGGATTTATTATTTATCGTGAGTTCGATGATAATAAAGGGCTGATACTCAATGACGCATCATGCATAGAGCGGAGGTGTTTGTGTTACTGCGGCTGATAACCATCTTCGGGGCATCAACGTCCCCCCTGGCCCACGCTAAGGCGCTAAGTCGCTAAGGATTTATTATTTATCGTGAGTTCAATGATAATAAAGGGCTGATACTCAATGACGCATCATGCATAGAGCGGAGGTGTTTGTGTTACTGCGGCTGATTTCTGTTTTGGGTATCATCAACGCCCCCCTGCCCCCTCTAATCTTAGAGGGGGAGGTGCTGACGCAGTGAGTTTTAGTTAATCATTACGTCGAACGGATTGCTGCCACGCCGAGGCGGGGCCCTAGGTGGCTGCAGTATTCCTTGCTAACACTAATGATCAGAAATCAGCTGGTTCCCTAGCTATTGGGTGGCAATGTGGTGACGGTGGCAAGCACTTGCTCGCGGAAACGCTGATCGTTGCGTAGCCTGTCCAGCGCCTTCTTGGAAGCCGACTGGTGGGACTCTTTCTTGCTATAGCCCTCGGCATCGCTGGCGAGAATGCCTCCCAGCAGAATCGCGGTGCGGAAAACGGGGTTCTTGTCGGCGTCGGTATAGGAATCTATCAACTCAAACTCGATGGTCACGCGATACTTTTGCGTCCACTCGATCAGTCTGGACTTGAAGTTCTGCTCGGTCTTCACGAGGTCGTTCAAGTCAAAATGTTTCTTGATGAGCCGGTTGATGATGAACTTGCGGCATCGCTGATAGCCCTGGTCCAGATAGACGGCGCCGACAAGGGCTTCCAGGGCATTGCCGCTGATGTAACTGTTGTGGGAAGAGGAACGCATCGAGGCATGGACATGGGTGTCCAGATGCAGAATGTTGCCGATGCGGTTCAAGCTCTCGCGCTGCACAATCTTGGCACGCGTCGAGGTGAGAAATCCCTCATGACGTCCAGGATAGGCGCCATAGAGGAAATCGGCCACCACGGTATCGAGCACAGCATCGCCCAGGAACTCCAGGCGCTCATTATTGGCCCAGTGTCCAGCAGCAGTCTTCACAGGCTTGGAACGGTGTACCATCGCCAGTTCATAGAGCCTGATGTCGCGCGGATAATAGCCCGTGATGCGGTGAATAAAAACATAAAGCTCCTTATCCTTGACGAAAAGGAGCTTTACGAGTGATATGACGTTGTTGAGCGTCATCGCGCTTTTCCCAGTGTATTATTTCTGGTATTTCTTGACGATGATGCTAGCGTTGTGTCCGCCAAAGCCGAACGTGTTGGAAAGTGCAATGTTAACAGACCGCTTCTGAGCCTTGTTGAAGGTGAAGTTCATCTTGTAGTCAATGTTCTCGTCTTCATCGCCGTCGGCATGGTTGATGGTGGGAGGAATGATGTCATCACGACAAGCCAGCAGACAGAAGAGGGCCTCCATAGCGCCGGTAGCGCCCAGCATGTGACCCGTCATCGACTTGGTGCTGCTCACGTTGAGCTTGTAGGCATGCTCGCCGAACACTTCCTTGACGGCCTGGGCCTCGCTCAGGTCACCGACGGGGGTCGATGTGCCATGGGCATTAACATAGTCAATATCCTCGGGCTTGATGCCTGCATCCTCGATAGCGCGCTGCATCACGAGCTTAGCGCCCAGTCCCTCGGGATGGCTGGCAGTGATGTGATAGGCGTCGGCACTCATGCCGCCACCGATTACCTCACCATAAATCTTAGCACCACGAGCCAACGCATGCTCGAGTTCCTCGAACACGAGGCACACGCCACCCTCACCCATGACGAAGCCATCGCGCGAACCGCTGAAGGGACGTGAAGCGCCCTCGGGGTCGTCGTTGCGCAACGAGATGGCCTTCATGGCATTGAAGCCGCCCACGCCAGCGGGGAACAAGGGAGCCTCGCTACCGCCAGTGACGATAGCCTTGGCCTTGCCCAGACGCACGTAGGTGAACGCATCAATCAGAGCGTTGGTCGAAGTGGCACAAGCTGATACAACACCGAAGTTTGGACCGCGGAAACCGTACTTGATAGAGATCTGACCGGCAGCGATGTCGGCGATCATCGTCGGGATAAAGAACGGGCTGTACATGGGGCCACGCTCAGGATTCCTGGCGTAATCTCCAGACTGCTCCTCAAAGGTGTGCAGACCACCGATACCTGACGCGAAGATCACGCCAATCTCGTCGCGGTTGATGCCCTCGGCGAGCAGGTTGGCGTCCTCAACGGCTTGCTTGGCACAGGCCAGCGCATACTGTGTGTACAGGTCATTGCGCTTGAAGTCCTTCACCTCGCGACGGTCGTTGGGGTCGGTCACGTAGTTCAGCGGATCAAAACCCTTGAGCTCACAGGCAAACTTGGTCTTGAACAGAGTGGTATCAAAATGGGTAATAGGTCCAGCTCCGCTTACTCCCATCAGGGCGTTGTTCCAAGTCGTCTCAACGTCCATGCCAATGGGAGTAATGGCACCCAGACCTGTTACCACTACTCGCTTTAATTCCATGTGGTAGTAGGAAAATTATAAAAAGGTGGATGCCATGAGAATAGCCCGTTGCCGGGTTTTCACAATGGTATCCACCTATAAGATTTTTATTCAGCGGCCTTAGCCTCTTCAATAAACTTGATGGCGTCGCCTACGTTTTGAATGGTCTCAGATTTGTCATCGGGGATCTTGATGTCGAACTGCTTCTCAAATTCCATGATCAGCTCGACGGTATCAAGACTATCAGCACCCAGGTCCTGGCTAAAAGTAGCCTCGGGAGTTACCTCAGACTCGCTAACACCTAATTTGTCAACGATAATTTGTTTTACTCTTTCTTCAATTTCTGACATAGTCGTAAAATTTTAAAGTAATAATGTTGTGTTAAAAATTTATTTTCACGTTTTGAATCAACCAGGTAAGCTGTCCATCACGGGGTAAAAAACGCCATGGTTTTCAACATGCCCTAGTTTTGAGACTGCAAAGGAAATACAAATTCTTCAAACAATAAAGAAATTTTTACTTAATTTCTGCCCAATTGGGGATTTTTAGTCTTTATATTGGTGAAACACAATGTTTTTAAACAAATTTTCAAAGTTTTTACTTCGAAATTAGGTTAAAAAATGTAATAATTCACGATTTGTGCCTTTGCCACTTTGTGCGTTCTCCTCTTGAACGCCTTCCCGTTGCAAAAATCATCCGTTGGACTCCCCCTCTGCCCCAAAGTTTAAACAATCCCCAAATATATTAAAAACCTCTCAATTATTCTAATGTTGCAATTCAGTATTTAAGAATTGTTGTTTTAATATTGGTATAAAATCCCTAATAAGCTCTGATTTAATAACAAAACCAAGATTATTTGGAATATTTGATATCGCCATAGCTTTTTGCTGTAAATTGGGCACTGTAACAATCTGGATGTCTCCTGTTATTGATGCTTGTGGACCAGCATATAGAATGCCTAATAATAACACTCTTTGTTTGCCGATGTTAAGAGTTCCAAACTTATCTCGATACCCCCAAATATCATAGAGAATTACAGGGGATCCACTTGAGCCAGGAAAACATGCAGCATCTATTATAAACTCTTTCTTCCCGTTATAGTCAAGTTTCGCATCTGTGGCTGTAATTCCCTTCCGGAATAAGGGCATGTTGTTTTGGGAATCCCATAAGCCATTTGGATATCCTATCATTAAGATGTCCTCAACAGAATCAAGTTCGTTAAGGCTTTCAGTATCTGGTATTAAGGTTTCGTCAAACGTTTTGTAAAATAATTGTATTCCTTTTGCATTTGCATTATTAACTATAAAGCTAAATGGTAAAACGCACAAATCTATTTCAGAATTAGGATGGAAAATCCAATTCTTTTCAAAGTCATTGATGATTATAGGTTGATGTTTCTGATAAAGAGGATTTCCGTCTTTATCTTTTGTAGTGAATCTTATTGATCCTGTTGACATCCCCTTAACAACATGTTTGTTTGTTACAATCATATCTAGATACTTATCCTCATCAAGTTTAGACCTAAAGAAAAAACCCGTTCCTGAATAGCCATTTCCATTAGGGTCTGAGGTCTCAATGCGAGTAGTACTAAAACTTAACTGTTCAGCAATAGATAATGCGTTCATAAATTAACTGATAATAAAGTTGTTATACACAAACATTATACTATTATCTAGCATTGATAATGATATTTTCAACATCATCGATTTCTTTGGCCATTATCTCATTCGCTCTTGATCTTTGACTTTCGGCCTCTCTAACTCTATCTGCAATCTCTTTTTCTTTTTCTTCTGATAACCTTGGAATTGGTATTGTCGATACAAATTGAGGAGAGATATGGTCAACAACTGATGCATAAATACCTTTGTCCAATAATTGTCTTCCTATTTTGTCAGAAGCAAGAATCGCATAAACATAATATGGATCTATTTGTTTCTTATCGCAGATTACTCTGATAACATGCTCAGTAACCATTTTTCCCGACATTTGTTCATTTACCATCACAACTCGGCCTGTTGTTCCAGATCGAGTTATTAGAATCCAGTCTTTCTCTACAAAGTGTTTAGAAGCAGGCTTGTAGTTTTTGGGTTGATACTTAATATCAAATGGGCGTGTTTGTAGAATTTGAGTTCCAGAATAAAACTCAATATTACCTTCTCCCTTTGAAACATAATTCCTTTTATGACGCCCAGGATAGAAAATACCACCTTCGACTACGAGGTTTCCTAAACTTGTTACTTCTTTAATTTCTTCATTAGAAACATCCATTAATTTTTTTGCGAGTTCGTTCTTTTGGGGATCCCAATACCATGCGTCGATACGCAAAGTGGCATCGTTTAAAATAGACTCCTTGTCAATGGTAAAGCAACTGGGATTTCCATTAATTCCTGAATCTTTATCAATATCATATCCAAGAATGTAGTTATTATATTGTTTCAAAATATATGGTAAATCGTTCCATATAATGCCCTCACCATTTTCATCTACAAGATATTGTCCATCCTCATTCTTTTTAAAAATCAGATTTCCTCTGCGATCGTGCCCAACGGCTTCTGAAACAGCCATGAATATTGGGTGGTTTTTAGTATAATCTTTTGCTTTTCTACAGAACAATAAAGAAGTTTTTGTGCCTGTGTGGGGTTGAAAAGCTTCACGGGGCAAATCAATAATAGCATAGATGTCAATTCTTTTTAAAAGCCATCTCCTTAATTCAATGCTTTCTTCTTCTGCTCCAGATAAGATTTGTTTTGGCAACACAATAACCATTCTGCCACCAAAATCATCATCAGCTGATGGGTCTTTTAAGAATTGAATATCTCGCTCCAAAAATAATTTATCAGGATCTTGGCCGTCTAATACTATGGATGTAGGATCGCCATCAACTATTTTGTGCCCCAAGTCGAATGACTTGAGAAGTCGTTTATCAGTTATATCAATTTTAGTGCCAAAAGGTGGATTTGTCGTAATTATATCTACGGTCCCGAACTTTATTTTATCTGTAAATCTTTGAGGATACTCAGAGAGATCCTTTAATGAATCATTATGGAATATATTTGTTTTACCGTCTCCTAAAATTGCCATATAAGATTTTGCTATCTTAAAAAGCAACGGTTCTATGTCCATTCCATAAAAGTATTATCCTGCATAGTCTTTGAGTAAAAGCCTTTGACCATCTTTATTTCGATTAGGATATAATTCACGAATTTGATTGAGAATATATTCGAGCCCGACAGTTAGAAATCCGCCACTACCACATGCGGTATCAAGCATTAACTCTTTCTTCTTATAGTTTGGGGCTATCAAAGAAATTGCAAATCGGACTACACTACGTGGAGTGAAAAATTGTCCACTTTCACCTTTAAGACTTGATGGGATTAAAACTTCATATGCATCTCCTAAAGCATCGGTATTTGTCTCAGGATGAGTAAACAAAACACCTTGTAGTTCGCTGACAATATATGTAATCCATTTGTCGTCATATGCTAACTCTTCACCAGCAAATAATTCTCCAAAATCAGGATCCAACAAAAGCTCTTTATATAAACTTCGTATCCTATCTGCCACGATTCTTTGACCTTCTGCCGTTTTTTGCTCGGAAGGCGTTGCTCTAAATTGGCATAAATCTTCAGGACTATATTCATCGAGAATTTTGCAGAAAATTAGTTTTATAAACTCTTTAGCCACATTTTCTTCTCTCTTAATGGGACCTTCACCGTAAAGTTTATAGTGAATTCTTTGAAATAATAGCTTTAAAGCTTTTGCTGGCGGAAGATTCTCTTTTCTATATAAACCTATTGTGTCAATAGTTTCTCTGAATCTAGGTAATGTTTGTATCTGTTGAAAATTGGTAGGGTCATTCGTCATGTCTCGATAATGGAAAAATGGCCCTTTGCTGTTTTTCTCATATCCAGCAAACCAAACACAATATGGCGCTGTTGTCGCTGTAATATAAGAAAGTGCTTGTTTGTCATAAGTCTTTTTTGGGGTCTCAATTTCAATTACAATATAAGCATTTTCTTGGACCTTATTTTTATCATCATTGAAAACGATAATATCAGCTTTTTCATTATTCCTTTTTGCTCCTCTTTGAATAATGACTTCAATGTCAATATGAGATTTTGGATAACCTAAATCATCAATAAGAATATGTTCAAATTCTTGTCTATACTTTTCTTCTTGAGTATTATTTACAAGTTTGCCTGTAGCGTAATCTTTAATTTTGTCCATGACGTAGTGATTTTACTTATTGTTTGGCATTTATTTCTTTTTGTTTTTCAACAGTTTCTTCTGTTCGCGGGCGAGGCGACGTTCCACTTTCTTGATGTCCTCGGCGGGCTGGAGGTTCTCGGGAATGATGCCACGCTCGGTGAGCATCTTGCGTACAGCGGCATTATTGTCCACATGTTCACGGGTGATTGATATTTCACCCTTCAGATCCTTGGCCTGAACGTTTACGCTGGTCATTTCGGCCGCAAAGTCTTTGGCCTTAATACTTATGGTCGGCAGGAAGTCAGCGAGAGGACGACTTTGCGGAGTACCCATGCGGCGTTTCATCATATTGGTGTTTAACCTAAAAAGCGCCTGGTCTCCTTTGGAACGGATAACGGCAAAGGTCTTGTCATTTACTCCACGCTCATACAGGATGCCAGACAACTTGCGTTCGGTTTCTTGTAGTTTGGCACGAGCTTTAACACGCTCAACTTCCAGCAAACGCTGTTCTATCAGCTCTGCCCGACGAGTCTGTACTGCAAAATAGGTCTGTGCAAATGCGATTTGAGGTTTGCGCGGGTCGCCATTTTGTGCTACAAGATAACAGGCGTAGCGTGTCAGCAGAACGTCATCTATCTGACGTTGAGCTCCTTTCGCAATGTCTATCATTTTGCTGACGTCAGCGAAATGATCGGAAACGGAGTGTCCTGCATTTTTACAGGCTTCTTTTGCCTTTTCAATCACGTTGGTAAAATTGCGCCACTGTTGGTATCCTAACAGGGCACACAACTCTCGGGCGCTCCAGCATTCAGTAGTGTCTATCATGCAGGCTGCGTCCTCGTAACTTTGGAATAATGCGAGTATTTCTTCTCTCTTCATGCTATTATTTTTTGTGGTTACAAAGATAAATATTTTTCTTGAAAATGGCACCCCAATTATCAAGGAAAGATCAGTTTTTATCTTTGCAATTGTAGGCTATTTGGCTGTTAAGCCAGTTTGTTAGATGGTGTTGAGGTCGAGGGTGAGGCCTTCGTTGGCGAGGAGGGTGTTGGGGAAGATGGTTTGGGCCTCGTTGAGTAGCGGCGTCTCGTCGACATAGCGCTTGGAGAAATGGCCGATGATGAGCTGCTTCACGCCCGCCTCACGGGCTACGGTTGCAGCTTCAAGGGCGGTGCTGTGGTGGCGCTTGTGGGCCTTGATGCGCAAGCTGTCATCGTAGGTGGCCTCATGGTACAGCCAGTCCACGCCCTCCACATTCTTGATGACACGCTTGGAGAACTTGGTGTCGCTGCAGTAGGCATAGCTGATTGACGGATCGGCATCGGTAGTCAGCTGGTCATTAGGAATGACGAGGCCCTCGGGGGTAACCCAGTCCTCGCCCTGCCGCAACGAGTTCATGGCATAGTGCGGCACGCCCAGGCGCTGCACCTCCTCACCGATGATGTGGCGCAGCTTGGGCTTCTCGGCAAAGATAAAGCCCACGGCGGGAACCCGGTGGACGAGCGGAATGGTCGTCACCGTCATGGCATCGTCCTCCCAGATCACGCGCTTGTGGGTGTCGATGACGTTGAAGCGCACCTCGAACGGCCGCTCGCGGCAGAAGTAGTCCAGCATCTGCCCGAACAGCTCTGCCCCATCCTGGAAGGTGTGAATGGTCAACGAGCCCGTGCGGTTGAGCAACGCCATTGTCGATACCAGCCCCGGCAGGCCGAAGCAATGGTCGCCGTGCAGGTGGCTGATAAAGATGTGGTTGAGGCGCATCAGCTTGAGCCCCATGCGCCGCACGGCCAACTGGGCACCCTCGCCACAGTCGATCATCATGAGATTGTCGCGCACGTTCAACACCTGGCACGACGGCTGGTGGCGCGGCGTCATCGTCGCGCTCCCGCAGCCTAGTATGTTCAGTTCCAGCCTTGTCATCAGTGTCAGGGTTTGGTTTCCTTGAGTTTCTGGATAATCTCTTTCAGTTGTTGGACTTCTGGGGTGTCGGAGGCACCGATTGAATCGTAGATATCAATGGCACGTTGTAAGTATTCAATCGCCTTGTCCATGTTGCCCATATTATAATATAAGTCAGCAACCAACTGGCATGAACGGGCACTCTCATTGCTTTGGGTCCCATAATAATTGTCACTGCTGTTCAGAGCCTGTTGATAGCTTTCTAGCGCCTTCTCGTTATTTCCCAATTCTCCATAAGTAGCGCCAATCCAATTAAGGGCTGAGTAAGTCATGGGATGATTTGGGCCATAGATGGTCTGATATACATTCAGAGCCTTTTGTAGGTATACCAGGGCGCTGTCATATTCCTCTATTTCATAATACAATCCTCCTATATTGAAATAAGAGATTGCAGCATGGTCAGGGTCTGTTTCCATTGACTGTTCGCGTATTTTAAGCGCTTTTTTATGGTATTCCAACGCTTTGTCGTTTTCCCCAAGTCCATGATAGATGACTCCCAAATTATTGTAGGATTGTCCAAAATAGAGGTCATTCTTGTCTGGTACGGTCCGGTCACGAATTTCGAGCCCTCGAAAGGTGTACTCCAACGCTTTCTCGTAATCTTGTTTATTCATATAAATCCTACCAATATGGGTATAGACTGTTGCCACATCGGGGTTTTCCAGCCCCTCGGTCTGGTCATAAATGTCAATAGCTTTCTTGTGCCATTCCAACGACTTGTCATAATCGCCCATGTGATCGTAGATCAGCCCAATCCATTCACTCATGCGTCCAGCTGACTCACACACTTCTCCATTTTGCTGCTGTGCTTGAGAGAGCGCCAGCTGAAAGTAATACAAAGCACGTGGATAATCAGCCAAATATTGGTCAACAAACCTAGCTGTAAAGGAGATGATGTATACATCGGTTGTGTCAAGCCTGATGATTCGATCCAAATAGTAGGCGACAGAATCAAAGCGGTAGTCTGCAGCGCAGATATAAGCCTTGCTTGCAAAATCTTCCTTTAAGCTATTAAGCTCGATATTAATGTCTTCTTCCAATTGTTGGCTGAGCTGTTCGGATTTCTTTTTGAGTTCTAGCTTGTTGCGCAGTTCCTGCTCGCGCTTGTTGAAATCTCCCTTGCTGTTGATGAGGATATCGGCCTGCTTGAGGTCGGCATTCTCGATGGCTTCCTGGGTTTTACGGCTCACTTCGTCCAGTCCCTTGTAGTCGGTCGTGGCATAGCGCTCAGCCATCTGGTCGATGAGCTGGACGTAGTTGTTGTAGTTGTTGCTCAGCTCCTCGCACTTGGCACGGTACTCGCGTTCGCTGATGGTCTTTTCCTGCAGCTGCTTCTCGAGGGCAGAAACTTTTCGGTCGTAGTCCTTCTTGGCTTTGTCATAGGCCTTGTCCTCGATGCGTTTCTTGTCGTTCTCGAGCTGCTGATCGGCGACCATGACAATCTCGACCGGCACCGATGAGGAATAGGCAAAGCGGCGCCCCTTCAACTGCTTGTCAACGAGGGTGTAGCCTTTCTTCTGCACGCGGGTGACGGTATAGGAGTCACCCTGTCGCTTGCCTGGGATGGCAAAGGAGAATTTGCCTCCTTTCTTGCTCACAATGACATTGGGGTACTCGAGCACCTCGACCGATACGCCCTCGATACCCACGCTGGGCTTGCCAGGACGTTCCAGTGTCCTGACGACGCCTTGCTGCTGAGCTGCGGCACTGAGGCCGATGCACAGGCAAGCAATCATCCATAATACTTTTTTCATCTCGAGTCGGATTTTGGTTTTGCTGGTGCAAAGATAAACAAAATGTTGGGGATTCATAAAAAATGTACGCCTGTTTCCCAACACGCGTACACTTTAAACCTTAAAAATCTAATCCTATGAAAAAACTTGGTGCAAAGTTACTGTTTTTGGTGATACCAGACAAATTTCTGAACATAATAATTGTAAATTTCCACTGAAAAATTGTTAATATGCGTTTTCGTTGATTATTGTTTGGATAATTTGACCAAATTATCTGAATTATTGACCATTAGCCATCCAAACGACCAGAGGCGGATGGCCTGTTGCCATCCGCCTCCAGAATCGGTAGAATAATCGTGCGTATGTATTGAGTTATTATTTCATCAGTAGCCAATCGACAGTGTCGTGTAGCAGTATCCCAGATTGTCGTGGATGGCGAGCGTTACCCATCCAGTGCGATTTCCGCCATACCAGCTCAGCGTGCCGTCGTCGTTGGTGAAGGGGTAGCCGTATACTCTGCACAGGCTATTGTAAACCCTGTCGTAACGGTTGCGGCTGAAGTAGTCGGTCTGGAAGACAAACTGTGCGTTGACCAGTTGGTTGCGACTATCGTAGCAGAGCATGACATCGTCCCAGAGGTAATTCATCATGCGTACATTTCTCAGGTAGATGATGTGGTCGGCATAGCCGTCGATCTCATAACCGTTGTAGTACAGATAGTCGAGTGATACGTCAAAGAGCGCTCCGAAATTCAGACCCAGAATCCTGTCAATGATGGGGGCCGTTGCATAAGGATACCAACCAGCGGGAATTACAGGGCGATACCATGCGAGAGGCGCGAAGCGATGGGGACGAGCGGGAGGAGGAAGCGGACGACTCCAGTTGTGATGTGAGTAGTTCCAGCTGAACTCGTTGTGGTAGTGGTGGGTGCTGTAGTCGAAGTGACTGTGATTGCCACCATATCCACCGTGTCCGTGTCCATTGCCATGACCGTTACCGTTGCCGTGTCCGTTGCCATGACCGTTGCCATTGCCGTTGCCACCATTACCAGGTCTGCCGCCATTGTCGGGCTTGCCACCGTTGCCGGGCTTGTCGGGCTTGCCGCCATTACCGGGCTTGTCAGGCTTGCCACCCTTGCCGGGCTTGTCGACTACATTGTGACCACTGATATCGGTTACGGGCCTGCCGGCGGTGCGGTCCATGTTGGTGGTGCTCACGTGCGATCCACTATTATCGCTGCGGGTGACCGTGCTGCCGGTGCTGCCAGTGCCGCCACGGGTCGTGGCGCCGCCAGTGCGGCCAGTAGTGCCGCGGGTCACCTGGGTGCTTCCAGTACTGCTAGGAGTGCTGGTAGAGCGAGTGATCGTGCCGGTGGTGCTCACTGAGCTGGAGCGGTCGCTTACCGAGCGGTTCACCTGAGGTGCAACCGTAGTGCTGCGGCTGGTGCTTGAGCCACTGCGAGTCACCTGCGGCGTGGTCGAGGTGCTGCTGGTGCTTGAGCTGCTGCGAGTCACCTGAGGCGTTGCCGAGGTGCTGCGGCTGCTGGTGCTTGAGCTGCTGCGGCTCACCTGCGGAGTGGCCGAGGTGGCGCGGCTGCTACTTGAGCTTGAGCTGCTGCGGCTCACCTGAGGTGTTGCCGAGGTGCTGCGGCTCATGCTTGAGCTAGAACTGCTGCGGCTCACCTGCGGTGTTGCTGAGGTGCTGCGGCTCACACTGGAGCTGCTACGGCTCTCGCTTGCGCGGCTTACCGTCGGTGCAGTAGAGGTGTTGGAACGTGAGACAGCTGCCGACTGGCTTCTGCTGCTGGTGCTGCCCCCTTGTGAACGACTGCGGCCCTGGGCCATTGCGTCCGATGCGCTGAAGATCAGGCATCCCATGAGAGCGAAGCTCATCATGATTTTTGTAACAGAAGTTTTCATAATCGTGTTGTATTAAATTGTTCAACAAGTGATTTCAAAATTCGTTTCGTTTGTCTTTTAGACGGCAAACCTTATTCCAAGTTTAACTCCTTTATGCGCTATACAGCCCAGTAATCGCCCCATTGGGCATAAAAATGCGACCAATCCCCGTTTTTTATAGATGAACCAAATACGGCAATCCCAGAAAAAGGACTGCCGTATCCAGCTATGAGTGATCAAAAAAGATGTTTACCTACTCCATTCCACAGTAACTGCCTCGGTTATGTCAGTGATAACTAGCGGGATGATGAGGGTGCCCGTCGGCTTGTCGAATGTGACACCCGATGCCTTCTTGCCGTTGATTTTCACCTTAGAGGGCTTGGTCGTGGCGGGAACAATGAGGCGGTAGTCCTTGCTGGGAGCGTCCCCCTCGATATTGCCCCTGCCCTGGATGGTGATAAAGCATGTCTTGCCTTGAGGTGTGGCAGTAAACTGAATCTCGCGATGCTTATTCCTATCGAGTGTTCCAGTAGAATGCAGGTCGTCATCAAACAAGGTGAACGTTGACGGCGAGTCGCTGATATAATATATAATGTCTAATTTGTCAGGGTTGTAGTCACCCACATTGTCCATCTCGTAGTTGGCCTGGGGGATGAAGGCTCCCGCACGGGCGAAAAACGGCAACACCTCGAGCGGAGCGCTGTAGTTGACCGTCGTGTGTCCCTCGTAGCGTTTCTCGGGGTGGTTGATATCGACCCAGGTGCCATCGGGGAAGGTGATGTCGCGGCTGACGGCGCCCTGCTGCATCACGGGAGCGACCATCACGTCGCGGCCCCACAGGTACTGGTCCCAGATGTGGTCATAGCGGCTGATCTGCTTGTCATCCTCATAGAAGCCCAACGGACGCACCATGGGCAGACCGTTGCGGGCATTGTCGTAGGCCAGGGTGTAATTGTAGGGCAACCAGGTGTAGCGCTGCTTGATGATGCGCAGCGTGAGGTCGCCGAACTCGGTGTAGTGATAGGGCTCGGCATGATAGGTCGAGTGAGTGCGCAGCATGGGCGAGAACAGGCCGAGCTGCAGCCAGCGGATGTAGAGTTCGCCATCGCGCTTGTTGGCGGGGTCGACCGCAAAGCCACCCACGTCATGCGACATATAGCCCAGACCGCTCAGACCCGCGTTGAGCATGATGGTCACCTGGGGCTGCAGACCGCCCCACGAGCGGGACACGTCGGTGGACCAGGGGAAGACCGAATAGCGCTGCAGGCCAGCGGTGCCGGCACGCATCATGACCATCGGGCGACGGTCGGGGTACTCTTCCTTGAACATGTTGTAGATGATGCTGCTCCACTCATTGCCATAGTAGTTGTGGTATTGCTCGGCGGTCAAGCCATTGTAGTGGCGAATCTCGAGCGGATGCTTCTCGGGCTCACCCAGGTCGCCCCACCAGCCGGTGACGCCCTCGTCGGTGAGCGATTTGTAACGGTTGCGCAGCCACAGGCGCGTAGCGGGATTGGACACGTCGAACATACCACCCTGCCCCACCCAGATGGTGACGGTGTGGGTCGTGTCGGTGCCGTCGGTCTTGCAGAAGATGCCCTGGGGATCCAACAGGCGGTAATTGTCGATGGCGCGGCCATTGGTCAGCACATAGGGCTGTGAGATGGTCACCACGTTGACGCCCTTCTGCTTGAAGTCGCGCAGCATGCCACGGTGGTCGGGCCACTGCTGCTTGTCCCACTCCAGGCGTCCCATGTCCTCTTCCACGCCGTACCAATACAAGTCAAACACGATGCCGTCGAGCGGATAGCCCTCGCGCTTGAGGGTATCGACCACGCCCTCGCTCTCGCGCTGGTCACGGTAGCCATACTTGGAGGTGATATAGCCCAGTGTCCACAAGGGCGGCAGTTCCTGACGGCCGACGAGCCAAGTGAAGTTACGGACCACGTTCTCGACCTTGCCGTTGCCGCTAATGACGTAATAGGAAATAGGTTGTGGGGAAGTAGAAGTATATTCAAAGCCCTGCTCGCCCAAGTAGAGCGAGGATTTGCAGAAGTCGTCAAAGAAGATGCCGTAGCCCTTGGACGAAATCACCATCGGCATGGTGATGCCCATCAGCTTGGTGCGCGCCTCGCCCATCTGGTAGCCGTAGTTCTGACTATTGTAGTTGATGAGGGTGTCGCCAGCCAAGTTAAACGAGTAGCCGCGCTCGCCCGCACCGTAGAACGATTCCTTGCCCTGGTGCAGCAGCGTCAAGGTCGATGAAGTGCGGTCGCACAGGTCGGAAACGTAGAAAATATTTCTACAGCCCACCGTGATGCTGCCCATGTTCTTGTCAAGCACCACCTTCAAACCGCCAGCCGTGCGCATCACGCTCATGTCCTCCAGGTCTTCGACCTTGACTTCGGCCTTGGCGGTTTTGTCCAGTGCCAATGAGGGCAACCGCGTGCCGCTCCACCCGTCAGGCACCACATCCACACGGACGATGTCCTCGCCCACGGCAGTAACGGTGATCGTCTGATGACGCTCCACGTCGTTTACCGCCATGGTCGCCTGCTGTGCAAGGGCATTCATCGCCAGCATCGCCACAGCGAGAATTGATATCAATCTGCAAAGTTTCATAGTCATTTAATTAATTGTCAAACATTGACCGCAAAGATAAAAGAAATCTTCAATAAATGATAACACTCTGTGTAAAAAAACATAAGCACAGCACAATAATACACTAACTTTCAGTTATTTCACGCCAGATAACCTGGCGATGTGTCATAATTGCGACACGGTAATATAACCATGCTATCGCACGGGAAATTAAACAAATTTATTAATAAAATTATAATAAAAATTTATTTTGTTTATTATTTATACTAATTATTGTTTAATTTCTCGGCCATTAGGGCGATTAAAAATCTAGAGGCGCTTTATGACACAGCCTAAGAGCGGATGTATTGAGCATAAAGAAAATGAAGGGCTCGCCAGGGTCATTCTGGCAAGCCCTCCAATCGGGGTAAACATGGTGTGTATTTTCTTCAGTCTTGTTTGTGTGGGGTAAAACAGTTATTCAATACTATTGGTAACCTTGAGGGCGTCCTTCCTGGCTCACTAGCGGAACAACTTGAGGCCTAGGTGCCTCCAGAAGTCCTCGGGCAGGGAAATGTTCTCCTGCCTGATGGCATCGACGAACAGTGCTGCCACCTTCTGCGCGTCGTAGCCCGCGTTGCCGCAACCCACGCGGGTGACCAGGAAACGCTTGTCGGGATGCTTGGCTGCATAGCAGATGAAACGCTGCACCGCGTGAGCAAAGAGGAAGAAATCGCCCGTGGTGGGGATGGCGTAGCTCTGGCCTTGAGGACCCTCGCCCTGACCGACGATAGCACCGAAGTTCTTCACTGCATGGGCAGCTGCACCGCCAGTGTGGCTTCCATCAGGATTGCTGCCGAAGACAAAGATTTCGTTCTCGGCCAGCTGATCAATCCAGTCGGGAGTAACGCGGTTGGCATAGTAGGCGCGGGCTTGCTCAAGAAGCATTTGTCTTTTCATCTCACGGGATTCATTTCGCTTAAAATGGCATTGTATGTGCTCATAGTGAGCGCGCTTGGACGAGCTGTCGCGGTGCCAGGTGTTGGACGCGCCCACGTCATCGTGGTCAAACGCCATCACGTGGTCGATGGACAACTTCATGGTCACTTCCAGCACATCGTGGCATGAGCCCATATAGGA